>Ga0307929_1001603_pt1 | contig 16454 bp, 13 predicted proteins | sample AceLakmetage1330_FD_203160 | JGI IMG/M metagenome (GOLD analysis project Ga0307929, IMG submission 203160) | Saline water microbial communities from Ace Lake, Antarctica - #1330 | ecosystem: Environmental > Aquatic > Non-marine Saline and Alkaline > Saline | place: Antarctica: Ace Lake...
ATCCCCGAAGATGCAAAAATCAAAACCCTGACAATCACCCAAGAGGCCGGTAAATGGTTTGCTTGTTTCTCCGTTGAAATTTTTATGGTCATGGAGCCTAAACAAGACCTGCTGTCACCTGTGGGAATTGACATGGGATTGATTGATTTTTTCTATGCGTCTGATGGTTCAAAAGTTTCTATTCCCAAATATCTTAGAAAAAAAGAAAAGGAACTTCAGCGATTGCAACGGCGGCTTTCAAAAGCTAAAAAAGGCAGCAAAAAATACCGTAAAATACTGAAAGCCCTTCAAAAGTGTCACTATCGGGTAAAATGTCAGAGAAACGATTTTCTCCACAAAAGAGCCAATGAGTTGCTCAATAAATCGGACACAATCTTTCACGAAAAACTGACAATCAAGAACATGATTCGACGACCCAAGCCCAAACAAAATGAAGAAACCGGCGACTATCTCCCCAATGGTGCTTGTGCAAAGGCAGGATTGAACAAATCCATTGCCGATGCCGGTTGGGGGCGCTTTTTTGAGTTCCTTCACTATAAAGCCATGGCACTTTGCAAGCAGGTTGTTCCAGTGCCACCCCATTATACATCTCAAATATGTTCGTCTTGTGGCATATTGGTCAAAAAATCTTTGTCCACCCGTACCCATCGTTGTGAATGCGGTTTCGTTGCAAACCGTGATCATAACGCGGCCCTAAACATATTGCGTATCGGGATGGATACGCTTCAGGTTTCGACCTGATAGAAGCCCCTTCTGAATCTTTGATTCAGGAGGGGAGCATTCACCTGTGAAGGAGAAGATGATTCCTGTGAAAACATTTCAAGATAAAATTCGTGAGACTGAAAAAAATATTGAGCAACTGATATCAAGCGGTATTCCTGAAGATAAAATTATTTCCCAGATGGAAATTTTCGATAAGGGATTCTCCTTTGCCACTTTGGTGCGGCCTTGCACACCGGGGGATGGCATTGACAGAATTACCGAAAATCAGTTTGACACCTATCTGGAGTGTTACACCCGGGCCCTGAATGCTGGCCGTCTTTTAAAATTTGTTCCGGCATCCGGTGCGGCCACCCGCATGTTTAAGGCGTTGCTTTCGGTGTTTAATTCGGACGATCCCCTTACTCTGGAGACAATAGAGGGGGCAGCGGCGCATAGCGCTGACTTTAAGTTTTTCCTTGATTTTGTGGAATCAATTGAAAAATTTGCCTTTTACCATGACCTTTCTTCCTGCCTGGCAGGGAAGGGACTAAACATGGATGCGCTCCGGAAAAAGGGAGCCTTCCGGGAAATTTTGGCGGCCCTTCTGGAACCATGGGGGCTTGGTTATGCCGAGACACCCAAAGGACTTGTTCAGTTTCATGCCTATGAGGATCATTCCCGTACGGCCTTTGAGGAGCACATTGCCGAGGCCATGGCTCAGGCCTGGGATGGTGCGGGGCCAATACCCATTCATTATACGGTTTCCAAAGCCCATGCAAAGGCCATCAAAGACCATATCGAAAAGGTGAGCCAGCGCTACCAACAGAATGGGCAATCCCGGGATATTGGTTTTTCTACCCAGAAAAAGTCCACCAATACCATTGCCGTAGATATGAAAAACAGGGCCTTTCGATCCCTGGAAGCTGGCCTTATCTTCAGACCTGGCGGGCATGGAGCCCTTCTGGAAAATCTTAATGATCTTGGGGCGGATATTGTGTTTGTCAAAAACATTGACAATGTGGTGCCCGATTGTCACCGAGGGGATACCATCACCTGGAAGGCTTTGCTTTGCGGTTATTTAGTTCATTTGCAGGATCAGATATTCCATTACCTTAGCATCCTGGCCGGAAATAAAGGCGTTTCCTCGGATTCCATGGCGGAGATGATTGGCTTTGCCCGGGAGACACTTCATTTGACCTTGCCGGATCAATTCAGCGATGTGAAAATCTCTGAAAAAGTATCTACCCTGTTTGCCCTTTTTAACAGACCCATCCGGGTGTGCGGCATGGTTAAAAATCTTGGGGAAGCAGGGGGGGGACCTTTTTGGGCCAGGGATAGAAAATATGGCTGTTCCCTTCAAATTGTTGAATCCTCCCAGGTGGATGAGGATGACCCCATCCAGGCAGAAATTCTTTCCTCCTCCACCCATTTTAATCCCGTGGATCTGGTGTGTGGCGTAAGGGATTACCAAGGCAATCCCTTTAATTTAAGTGACTATGCCGATTATGACAGCGGGTTTATCACTATGAAATCCAGCCAGGGAAAAGAGCTTAAAGCCATGGAACTTCCGGGATTGTGGAATGGTTCCATGGCGTTCTGGACCACGGTGTTTGTGGAGGTGCCCCTTTCCACCTTTAATCCGGTGAAATCGGTGAATGATTTGCTTCGTCCTGAACATCAAGTCTCCGGGTGATGCCGGTGGATGAAATTTCTATTTTTCTTTCCCGGTAGAGAAGGGCAATGGACCGTTTAAACTCTTTTTTGCTCATGGCAAAGGTTTCCCGGATAAGGTCCGGGCTGGTTTTGTCATGGCAGGGAATAAATCCCCCGGCTTTTTCCAGGATATCAAGAACAATGGCACTGGAGCCGGACACCGATGCATACCCGGGCTGTTTCAACACCAGATCAATTTTTCCGTCTTCCCGAATTTTGTGAACAAATCCCTTTGTTTTGTCCCCGAGGGTAAGTGTGGGAAAGGTGTCTGTTTTATATAACATGCCGCTGTGGCTGTTGTTGATGATGGCCTGATATCCCATGTCAGTGATGCGGTAAATCAACAAATCCACCCCATCCCCCTGGGAGATGCCCACCTTATATTTACTCAAGTTCTGCTCGATGCGGGCCGTGGCATACACCCGCTGGGTCTCTGGGTCCAGGCACACCTTAACCACATGCCTTTCTCCCTTTCTCAGCCGGGGGGACATCTCATCTGCCGGTACCAGCAGGTGCTTTTCAAGTCCCCAGTCCAGAAATGCCCCAAAGCTTGTGGTGTCCACCACGGTCATGCAGGCAAATTCCCCCACCACAGCATTGGGGATGAGGGTGGTGGCAACGGGGCGATCCTCTGAATCCGTGTAAACAAATACGGTGAGGGTATCCCCGGGTTTCAGCCCCTTGGGGGCATATTTTCCGGGGAGCAATACCTCATCCTCCTTGGGGTTGAGATAAAACCCAAATGACACTTCCCGTTCCACCACAAGATCGTTGTAACTGCCGATGATTAACATGATAAATGTATTTTCCTTTAATGAATGCGTCTATATGTAAGTAAGTACCCGAGCAAATGTTCTTCCGGATCAAATCCAGGTATATCAACGGTGTCTGCTCATAGAATACTGAAAAACATATCTGTGGGTAACTTAGTGTTTCAGGGTCTTTTGTCAGACTCATTGTGCCCACGGGGTCAGCCGGACCCTTCCCTGGTAAGACCCTGGAATCCGACATGAACCATTGTTGGAATCGTAATTATTCGGCTTGGTACTGTAAATGTTTGGCCAGTGCCCCATATTCGCTTAGTTGGGACTGCGTAGCATACTATTGCTATGTGAGCAGGCCCAAATGAGTGAAGATGGGGTGCTGGCCGAATATTTACTTGGAATCCGTCCTGTATTTACGATCCTGTGGCACCCTTGATGTCGATTATTTTTGATTTCAGATAAGACTTGGTTTTATAACTGGTGATGTTCATCAGGTTATGGTTCAATTTTGCCATGCGCTGGCTCTCTTTCATGATGATGTCGATTTTTCGCTGGGTTTTTTTGTCCAGCCCACCCATATCTGCCAGCAGTTCACAGCAACCGCATATGATCTGTAGGGGTTGGTTCAATTCATGGCACACGGCCCCGGCGGTTTCCATGACGGCCGCCAGTCGTTCCTTTTCATTGATTTCCTTTTCGCTGAGCTTTCGCTCGGTGATATCCCGCACAGATGATGCAATGAACCGTTTTTCCCCTTCAAGACCCAGTATGGGGGCAGTATGACTTTCAAACCAGCACCTGCCCTTGGGCACATCCAGGACATATTCAAAGAATTGACTTTTCTGGGTCTGGATGGTTTTTTGGATGATATCAGCATGTTGCTGTGCCACTTCCTTGGGTAGCGACTCTTTGATATAATTGCCCTTTAATGCAGACAGATCATCAAAAAGCAATTCCGAGGAGCTGGTGAAAATTTCAATGTATTGACCGTCTTCGTCAAAAATAAACAGAATATCCGGAATGGCCTGGGTAAAGGCCCGGAATCGCGAATCGCTCTGTTTCAATGATTGTTCCATGCGCTTTCGATGGGTAATATCAGTAATTATACCTACAATGCCGGTGATATCCCCTGCAGGATTGATGATGGAGGCTTTGTCAAAAATAACCTCTCGAACGGTGCCGTTAATTTGGGCCACCTGGGATTCATAGTTTTGTTTGCCTGGTTTTTCCAGAAGAAGGGCATCTTTTTGATGACATTCCTGGGCAAGGTGGGTAGGGGCAATTTCAAACACGGTTTTTCCCATGAGTTCCTTTGCCGGGATACCCAGGAACTCCTCATAGGCGGTGTTGCAACCGGTGTATCTGCCTTGGGTATCCTTGTGGAAAACAGGATTGGGAATAGTCTGGAGCAGGGTGTTGATGAAATCATGGCTCTGCGCCAGTTTTTTTTCGGTGTTTCGTTTTTCAGTGATATCAATGCCAAAGGCGATGAGAGTGTTATCGCTGAACTTGAAGTTGGCCCATTCCTGGATTCTGATGCTGCCGTTTTTGCCGGTGACCCTGAATTCCTGGAACTGACCATCCGCTTCCAGGATGGTTTGTAAAATTTCTTTTTGATACGATGGGTCTGGATAAAAAAGGGCCAGGGGATCAGCGGATTTCATCACATCTTCCTTTGTCCAGCCCAGGAGTTCTTCTCCCTTTTTATTCCAGAAGACACAGTTTCCCCGGTTGTCATAGACGTCGATGATCAATGGCGCATTTTCAATGATCATTTTAAAGATATTGCCGTCCACAGGTTTGTCCATGTGCAGGGGAGGAGATATTTCCTGGGAAGGGTTTGCAAATCTATGTTTAAGATCTGTCAGCTCTTTTTCCAGGGTAGAAATTTTTTTGAGCAATTCCCTACAGTTTGGGGTGTGTGTCATTGTGATCTTCTCCATTTTGAGCCACTGGGTTAAGTCGGGATCTTCTCAAGGATTCTTATGTGGATAATTTGCTTTCAATCCCTTAAATTCAAGACTTAAGCGTCATAACTGGGTCGCCCCATTTCTTCGTGTCAGCGTGTACTGAAATGCCACAGGTCTTTTAAACGGTCATTGATCCTTTGCCACATCAAGGTCTTTTGATGTGATTGGTCATCAGCATATGTCATGATCTCCAGGCGGTGTCAGGGAGGGCTCTTTTTGAAGCAGTGAAAGGGAACGGGTGTATATGAAAAAGAAAATCACCCCTGTTGCCATGAGAATGGTACCACAGGGAAAGGCATATTCAAGGGAAAAATAGTCCATGACCCCTCCGGCCCCCATGGCCCCCACCATCATTCCGGCGCTGTGGGCCACTGTTAGCATGGACATCACCGATGCCATTGATTTTTTTTGATGTCCCAGAATCACCCCCATGGCCATGATGGCGGGCATGGATATGCCCCCGCCCAATCCAAAGACAGACACGGCCAGGAGCAAATCTTTATAGGTGTCTGCTGTAAAAATGAGCATGAACGATGTCCCGCACAGAAGTCCCCCTGTGATCACCATCCATCTTTTATTGATATGATCGGCCAAAGATCCCATGGGAACCTGGAGAAGGCCGCTGATGAAAATGCCAAGGGTCACCAGAATACCCGTGGATGATCCCGACAGGTTGAAGCGGTTCTGGGCAAACAGCGGGATAAAACACCAGATGATGGAAATACAGGCCGTATAAGTAAACCGATAAATAAAAAGTCCGGTGAACCAAGGGGTTTTAAAAAGCGGTTTCCAGGCAATGGGCATTTTATCCCTGGAGTTGACAGGTTCCCGGGACACCGGGGGAAGAAAAAAGGCGCTTAAGGCAAATCCAACGGCTGACAGCAGCCCCATGCACACAAAGGCCGTATCCATGGACCAGGCATCGGTGATGACGCCCCCCAGGATGGGACCGATACTGAGGCTGGCAAACATGGACATGTTAAACAGACCCATGGTGTACCCTTCCTTTCCCCGGGGGGTAATTTCTCCCACATAGGCCTGGACCACGGGCATCACCATGGCCGAAGCAATTCCCTGGAAAAATCGTGTGAGAATAAGGTCCGTGACCGAGTTGCCGGCAATGAACGCAAGGGAGATCAGGGTATATCCGGCAAGTCCCATGAGAATAAAGGGTTTTCGTCCTTTCTGGTCCGACAGTTTACCAAACCAGGGCAATAGCAGGGTTCTTGACAGAGAAAAAGAACCAAATATAAGCCCCACCTGGACACCGGCAGCCCCCATATTTTCTGCATACACCGGCAGCAGTGGCACCACGATGCCCACCCCGGTTACCGTGGCAAACAGGGTGAAAAACAGAGTGAAAAAAATACCTCTGTGGGGGGGGATAAAATTGGCTGATTCTCCCCCCGTTGCCGATTTTTTATCTCTGTTGGATTTCATTGTTGGTTTATAGCCATTTTCCGGGCCGGTGGCAACCTCAAAAAGCGTATGCGTCAGCAATGCTCCCCATTTCAATATCTTGCCATAATTCTACAGACATGGTAAAAAAAAAGTTGATTATTTTTAAAATTTAAATTTCGGAGAATTGCTGGATGCACCTGCCCCAGCCATAAATTGATTAAGGTCAAACCAAGTCCGGAATGAGGTTGTGCAACGCTGCTACTAAAATGATTTAACTTGATTAACCTGCAATCGGAGTATTTTTTGATGAATTATATTGTAAAAGATTTAATGGTCCCCATTTCCGATTATGCCACCATTTCAGAAGGTTCCACATTTTTGGAGGCCCTTCTTGCCCTGGAAACCCCAAAGCTTGATCTGGGAATTGCCATCCATCCCCATTGGACAGTGCTGGTGCTCAACAGTGACGACAAGGTGGTTGGTAAGCTCAGTCAGATTAATATGCTCCGGGCCCTGGAGCCCAGAACAGAAGATGTCAAAAATATTGATAGGCTGGGTAAATTTGGATTTAGTTCAAATTTTATCACCCAGTTGCGGGAAGAACTCCGCCTGGATGACACCTCCATTGAAAATGTCTACACCAGTTCAAAGACCTTGCAGATGAAGGTGGAAGATTTCATGAAAAAATTGGCTGACAATGATTTTATTGATGAAAACACTTCCCTTGCCACAGCTGCCCATCAGATGTCCGTGCGAAAAAGACTGTCCATGCTGGTCACCCAGGACAGCGAGGTCGTTGGCGTATTAAGGATGTCCGATGTTTTCACCGCCGTGATCAATGCCATGAAATCAAAAACCTGATGATAAAAAGTTTGAGGATAAATCATGAAAGAGATACAGAAACTGTATGACCGGATTATCCAGCGTGCCAATATTAATCTAAGGGAGCTGGAGTTTGATGTTAATCCCTATGTTCAAAATTTTATTCCCTTTGAACAGATGATTAAATTTTATGCCTTTTTCGGGATATCCCCCCATCATAGTCTTAATTTTCAATTTAAAAATTCTAATCTTGCCGGTAGTTATTTTCTGGGCCAATGTCGCATCACCAATTCTCTTTTATATAAAAGCGATATCCGGGGCGATGAGCTTAAAAAACAAGGGGATATTTTCCAATATCAGGACTTTGAGATTCCAGTGAACCGGGATGAAGAGATTGATATTAGAGATAGTCTGCTCATTAAAACCCTGGTACACAATTTTTCCCATGATCCGGAAACCCTGGAAGAATTTTTCATCAAAGACACCATTTCCATGAACTATGCCAATATCCATGGTGCCCCGTCTGATGGCTGTTTTCTGGGGGCCTTTGCCACGGTGGATCTGACCACCATGCGGGACAGTGTCATTGGAAATTTTGCCTATGTCCAGGCCGGGGAAATAAGCCACCTTGACATTGCCCCGGGAACGGTGTGGGTCCGGGTGCCCGGTGAATTTAATTTTATCTATACCCATCCCCAGGAAGAGTTGAATCATTATATCTACTTTAAGGCGGGAATTGCCCCCCAGGGACAGCTCATTGACTTTGTGGAGGACCGCAAAGAGGCCTTTCAGCGGGTGTTTGATGTGGTGAATATTGAACAATCCATTCCCGTGCCCAACTCTGCTTCCCTGGATAGATACGCTGTGAGTAAAGCCCCCATCCACATTGGAGAAAATGTTCTGGTTTCCCAGAGGGCATTTCTACAGAATGCCTGGCTGGGCAAAGGTGCCAATGCCCAGGAAAATTGTTATATCATTAATTCGCGCCTGGAGGGATGTAACGTCACGGCCCATGGGGCAAAAATCATTGAAGCGGACATGGGAACCAATGTATTTGTGGGATTCAACAGTTTCTTAAAGGGGGGGCCGGACAGTCGACTGACCATTGGCAAGGATTGTATTGTTATGCCCCACACCATTATTGATATTAAAGAACCTCTTGAAATACCAGATGGTTATCTTGTCTGGGGAATGATCAAATCCAAAGAAGATTTGAAAAATCACAGCCTCTCCATTGAAGAATTTTCAAAAATAGATGGGGGGCTTTCCATAGGTAACATGTTCTTTGAGGGTGATGGTGCCAGTTTTATCGACGGGTTTAAGAATCGAATCCATCATATTCTGGAAGCCAACGGGGCCTTTTTCAACGGCAGCGATAAAAAAGGCCATGCCCAGAAAAATCAGTATATCTCCTTTAATACCCTGCAGCCCTATCCGGAAGGCCCTAAAAAAGGGCTGTATCCCACCATTGTTATTAAACCATAGATGGTGGGGGAAAAATTTGTGTCCTGCCATTTATGCTGAAAAAAGAATTTAAGGAACGAGTCCGAAATAACTTTTTCATTTCGGAGGTGGGGACAGATTTAGGTGGGGACAGATTTGAAAATCTGTCCCCTAAGCGCATTTTCAAAAAAAAAGGCCTTTTCCAGATTGTTTTGGAAAAGGCCTTTGATATTTTAGATCAATGATACGTTGTTAGAGCTGGGAAAACGTGTGAAAACGGGGGTAAGTAACAACGGGGTCAGGCTTGGCTCATGGGCGTTATTCATCCCGATCTATGCAAGCCGGGGAATCCCTGCCAAGCCTTACCCCTCCCCAGGTTTCAGACTGGTTTGGATCAAGAGACCGTAATATTCTCCAAATTCAAGGGTTTACAAGTTTTCAGGGGACAGGTAACGCAATCTCCTTTGTCATGGATGGCCTTGTGGATGTGAAACAGGGCCTCACCTGATTCTGAATAGATGTTTTCTTCTCCGATTTTCTGGATCAGATTGGTACGGGTGATGACATCAAGCGCACGTTCCTTGAGACCACAGAATGAAATATCCCGACCACTGCCCCGCACGGTATCAATGAGAATGGATAACGCATCTTCACCTGAGGCATCCACATCGTTGATGCCGCTTGCTTCGATGAGCACATGGAGAAGATCCGGTTTTTCTGAAATGTACTCCAATACCTTATCTTCAAGGTAGGTGGCATTGGTGAATATCAGTGCACCGTCAAATCTCACCACGGCAATATGATCGCAGGATTTGAGACCGCATTTAATGGCACTTCTCAAGGTATTGTCACTGGACATGGACAACAGAGCGACCTTGGGACGCAGATTTTTGTATATGAACAGAAAAAAGGTCAAGGCCACACCCACCATGATGCCCTCTTCAAGATGGGGCGCAAAATACAGGGTGCATACAAAGGAGATGACAGAAATTATGCCATCGGACCGTTTGGCTTTCCAGGCATGGATAAATCCTTTGGTGTTGATGAGACCCATAACCGCCATCATGATGACAGCTGCCAGAACCGCCTGGGGAAGATGATAAAGAAGCGGGGTGAAAAACAGAAGGGTCAGGGCCACCATGACACTGGTGACAACCGAAGAGACTCCGGTGACGGCATTGGCCTGGAGGTTCACCGCAGAGCGTGAAAAGGAACCGGATACGGCATAACTCTGTCCAAAGGAACCAATGATGTTCGCAAGTCCCTGTCCAATGAGCTCTTGGTTGGGATCCAGTTTTTGACCTGTTTTGGCAGCCATGGATTTAGCAATGGCAATGGCTTCCATGAAGCCGAGAAGCGAAATGATGATGGCATAGGGGAGCAGTTGCAAAAAGGCCGCCAGATAGGAGGTGTTTTCCGGTGCCTTGGGAATGCCCACCTTAAGTCCCTTGGGAATATCGCCCACAACGGCACCGCCACCGATCATTTTTAATTTTTCAACATCCAGATGCTTGTTGCTGATTTTGATACGCCATTTTCGTCCATCGGTTTCAGCGTTGTCCGGAAGGGCGGACCCCACATAAAATGTCGGTGTTTCGCCACTGTCCTTTGCCGCTGAAAAGTGGATTAACCGGAGCATTTCTCGTTTTTCATGGGCCATAGCCTTGGTATGATCAATTTTTGACTGGAGGACGGCCAGTTGATGATTAATGTCAATCTCTCTGTCCGATATAACATGACCGCCATTGGCCTTGGACTCTTCCTTGGCAGACTTCATCTCATTGTTTAAAATGGCACGTGCTTCACCCAGTGTTTCAATTTGAGCGATTTCATGGTTGAACTCGTTGAGGACTTTTACAATTTCAGGATTTTTAATTTGGGTAATGGGGACAAAGGTGTCATTGTTAAAGTGGATAAAATAAGAGAGCACTGTGGTAACGAGCACCGCCACCAGCACGTTGGGAATCTTGGGATTGTAGCGTCTTAATACCACCATGATGACAATGGCCAGAACTCCCATGCCAAGGGTGGGAAAATGGGTGTAGTGCATGGCGGACTTGCACACGTTGATAATGGTCTGGTAGTGGTGTCCGGCTTTGTCCACATATACGCCGAATAGTTTGGAAAACTGTGAAGAGGCAATGACAATGGCAGCGGCATTGGTAAAACCGTTCACCACAGGGTGGGAAAGAAGATTCACCACAAGTCCCAGACGGAAGACGCCCAGAAACAGCTGGAATGAGCCCACCGTAAATGCCAGAATTATGGAGTAGGCAATAAATTGGGCACTTCCTGCCGTGGCAAGGGGTTCAAGGGAAGCAGCCGACATCAGCGAGACCACGGCAACGGGTCCTGTGGCCAACTGGCGGCTGGAGCCGAACAGGGCTGCCACCATGGGGGGCAAGAATGCGGCATAAAGGCCATAATATGCAGGAAGTCCTGCCAGTTGGGCATAGGCCATGGATTGGGGAATAAGGACCATGGCAACGGTGATACCCGCCACCACATCCAGTTTCATTTTGTCCCCATCATAGTCCTTGAACCACAGCAGAAACGGAAAAATTTTTGTCAACATGAATCAATCATCTCCTTTGTTAAAATTAATTTTTGAGGTTAAAAAATATGTTTTGACAGTATATTGCATGTGGTCTGTCAACCAATTCTATTTGATAATAATGGCCATTTCAGCCCACCGATAAAAAAATTAATATTACAATGGCATAATTCTGCCGGGGACTCTGTTATCGGCACTCTGGTGCTACATTCTTATCTAACGATCATGTTAAGATCCCTTAGGGACTTGCCCGAGAATAGACTACCACTATCCCCAGTTTAATATATTGATATTGCATGATAAAAAAATTTAAATTGGTAGCTTATTTCCGTCCAAATCCCTTACCACAATAAATAATGAAAATAGGTACTATGCCGCCGCCGCCCCCCCCCCCGACGGGCAATGGGCCCGGCCCGGGACCGTAGACGGCCCAATTGGCCGGTTCCTATTACCCATCGGGGGGGGGCCCTGCTGAGGCTACTTGGACACTTCATTTTCATATAAAAAAAAATCTGATCCCCCGGTTTGTCCATTGTGGCGTCAATGGAAATTACGTCGATGGAATCCGATGTGATCAGAATTTAAAGTGATACAGCTAAAAATTAATATATGAGGGGACTTTTTTTGTCAATGGCAACCGCTGGAAAGCGGGTAATTCTTATTTTGGTGATTCAGGTCAGGGGCATGGAAAGTGGCGGCAGGCGAATGTTATGGAAGTCTGATATCTTTGACAGGCTGAGTAACAGGGAAATCTGGAAGTGATGGAGGGCAGATTTCTTCGGCAAAGGCGAACCCTTTGCCGAAGAAATTCATGGGGGCCGGGTTAGTCTGCGTATTGAATTCTGAGCACTTTTTTGTCCAGTTTGCCAACACCAGTTTTGGCAATTTCATCCACAAAGAGTACTTTGTCAGGCACGCCATATTTGGGGATTATTCCCTTGGTATAGACGTCCATGAATATTTTTTTCATCTCCTCTTCCAGGCCGTCAGATGGGGTGTCTGCTTTGAGCACAACCAACACAATGGGCCGTTCCCCCCATTTTTCATCGGGAACGCCAATGGCGGCGGCTTCACTCACCGCCGGGTGCTGACTGATGATATCTTCCAAGGTCAGGGAGGATACCCATTCTCCACCGGTTTTGATCACATCCTTGAGGCGGTCGGTGATCTTGAGATATCCTTCGGTGTCAATGTGCCCCACATCGCCGGTGTGTAACCATCCATCCTCCCACAGCTCTTCACTTTTACTCTGGTTGTGGAGATATCCCTGGGTGAGCCATGGGGTCCTTGTCACCACTTCACCGGTTTGAATACCGTCGTGGGCCACGGTGTTGCCCATGGGATCTATGATTTCAATGTCCACAAGGGGAATGGGCATACCAGTTTTGCACCGGATGTCAATCAAGGCATCTTCGTCCCACGCTTCCATGTGGGGTTTAATGTGGGCCACGGTGAGAAGGGGGCAGGTTTCTGACATGCCATAAGCGGAATACAGGTTGATTTTATGTTTCAATGCGGCGGTACACAGCCCCTTGGGTAGGGCAGAACCGCCAATGACCACCTTCCATTGGGAAAGATTTACCTTGTCCGCCACGGGTGAATTGACCAGCATATGAATGATGGTGGGGACGCAATGGGAAAAGGTGACCTTTTCTCCCACCACCAGCTTTAAAATCATTTCCGGTTCATATCTCCCGGGATAGATCTGCTTGTTGCCAAGCATGGTGAACAGGTAGGGCATCCCCCAGGCATGGACATGGAACATGGGGGTGAGCGGCATATAGACATCCTTAGATGTCATCACCGCCTGGGAGTCAATGGCGCATAATCCGGTCATCAGTCCAAAGGTGTGCAATACCAGTTGCCGATGGCTGAAATAAACCCCCTTGGGATTGCCGGTGGTGCCAGAGGTATAAAAGGTGGTGGCCATGGCATTTTCATCAAAATCCGGAAAATCATAGCCTTCTTCGGCGCTGGTGACCATATTTTCGTAGGTGTCATCAAACTTAAGGGCTGTTTCCGGGGTCTTGTCTGTCTCCTGGATAAGAATGATTTTTTTGACAGTTTCAATTTTGTCTTTGATGGGTTCCAAAAGGGGTAGGAGTTCGGAGTTGACCAGGATCACATCGTCTTCTGCGTGGTTGATGGTGTAAAGAATCTGTTCTGGTGACAATCGGATGTGCACGGTGTGAAGAACGGCTCCCATCATGGGAATGGCAAAATAACACTCCAGATACCGATGGCTGTCAAAGTCCATGACGGCTACGGTGTCTCCCTGTTTTACTCCCAATGCGGTAAGGGCATTGGCCAGTTGGCCCACCCGGCGATGCAAATCCCGGTAAGTATATCTCATCTCATCCCGGTAAACGATTTCTTGATTGGGAGAGCGAATCAGGGAATTTTTAAAGATGTTTTTGATGAGAAGGGGATAGGCATAGGCCGATGGGGTGGTTTCAATGAGTTTTACGCCCATGGTGTTACTCCTTTGCTAAGGTGTTGGATGCCACGGATGAGTGTTTAAATTCATCCATTATAAACGCAGGACTCATGGGAATTATTCCCTAATCCAGAAGTGCCTTTGTCAGGATGGAAAAAAGCTGGAAGTTTCCGGCGTTGGACGCTTGTGAGTCGGTTCCGCCCAGATATTTGCTCTTAATTACTCTGATGATCAAGTTTTTGCAGGCTAATTTTACGAGAAATGGGTCCACCTGGGTGTTGTAAATATAGTGACTTGATTAACGAGTATCAGGAAATCAAAAAAATAATTGTTGTGATAGTATGGAGGTATCCAGGTCTTGTCAAGAGAATAATGTTTACTTTTGTGAGCAGCTCAACGCTTTATATATATTTTCGGGTTTGGTCACAAAAATGGGCCTCTTTGGGAAGCATCTTGTTTGACATGTACCCCATATATAATTAGAGTAAAGGGTGTTATTCCTATTATTAAGACTTCATAGATCCATACCCATGTCCACTCACCATTAATACGACAATTGAAGGAGAATCACAGATGATCAGCAAAAAAATGGAAGACGCGTTAAATGAACAGGTGAACAAAGAGATGTTTTCCGCCTACCTTTATATGTCCATGTCCATCCATGCCGGAGATACGGGGCTCAAGGGATTTTCCAACTGGTTCATGGTGCAGTACCATGAAGAGATGTCCCATGCCATGAAGTTGTATGATTATATTAACAGCCGAGGGGGCCGGGTGATCCTGAAAGCCATTGATGCGCCTGCGTCCACATTTGAGTCCGTCATGGACATGTTTGAAAAAACCCTTGCCCATGAGGAGTTTATCACCGCTTCCATCAACGATTTGATGGACACTGCCATAGAAGAAAAAGACCACGCCACCCGAATTTTTCTCCAATGGTTTGTGACGGAACAGGTGGAAGAAGAGGAAAATGACCATGAGATTATTGATCAGCTTAAACTAATCGGCCCCAGCCCCCAGGGACTTATGATGCTGGACAAGGAATTGGCCCAGCGCACGGCCACGGTTCGTCTGGATTTCAGCCTGAATGGCCCTGGAGACGCGGACGCTTGATTTTGTATGAGGCGTGATTCATGACCCTGTTGATTAAGTCGTTTTTTACAAAATGGCTACACAACATCTTGATATCGGAGGATTCAAAACCCATCATATTGTATCTACAATCCAGAGAACTGTACTAAATCAACAAGGTCATTCATGTATAATAATTGAAATATACCCCCAGGTATAACGAATAATGAAAATGGCAAAATACCGTCCGACGACTTCCCTGACTGGAACGGGAACGTCGGGGGGTATTTTGGGGAATATATGAAGGCGGCTGCATTTTTTATATACAAAAAATCAAAGGGTTTGACCACACCTTGCTCATACCAGGAGGTAGACATCAGGCCCCAATTTAAAGTAATGGAGGGAAATTATGAAAAACAGGACGTCCAATGATGCAGAAAAAACAACGGAAAAAAGCCTGGATTTTGAAAAATTTGTCCTCACCATTGAAGTGGTGCCCCCCGGGGGAAATGACCCAGAAGCTCTTTTGAAATCTCTGGTATCCCTTGGGGATTTGCCTGTGAATGGTTTCAGTGTGGCCACCAATCCCGTGGCCAAACCCCGCATGTGTGCCATGGCCCTGTGTGCACTGATCCAGCAGCGCACCGGATTGCCTGCTGTTTTCCATTGCACCACCCGGGATCACAATCGCATCAGCCTCCAGTCCCTGATGTGGGGAGCCAAGGCCCTGGGGGTCTCTTCTGTTCTGGTTGCCACCGGGGATTTTGTGGCCATGGCGGATCGGAACATTGTTTCGGATGTAAAGGATGTCAATGTGTTTGAGTTGGTGACCATGGCCCGGGATTCCGGGCTTCACACCGGGGCTGTGCTGGATTTTCGTCCCGAGGTGAACGGCCTGGACCGGGAGGTGAAGCGCCTGGAGAAAAAAGTGGCCGCAGGCGCACAGTATGCGGTGACCCAGCCCATCTATGACCGAGACACCGCAAAGGAGATTGCCCGGGCCGTGGCCCATTTGAATATTCCTGTTATCATGGGAATTTTGCCCTTGAGAACGCCCAAACATGCGGATTTTCTCCATGACCGTGTGGCAGGGATTGCCGTGCCTGAGCCCCTTAGAAAACGGATGCACGGTGCAACAGATTCTGTGGCAGAAGGGGTTTTAAATGCCCGGGAGATGGTGGCAGTGGCACGGGAATTTTTCCAGGGTGCTTGTGTTATGCCTCCCTTTGATCATTATGAAATTTTGCCGGATATCCTGGCCGGGGAGATTCCCCTGCCAGGATAATTGTCAGCAATAAAAACAGATGATTGGGAAAAAGATTATCTGTTGGTGTACCGTCCTTGTCGAGAAAGGATCTTTTTACGGATCCGGATGCTCAAAGGCGTCACTTCAACCAGTTCATCCTCATTGACAAAGTTCAATGCCTGCTCCAAGGTCAGGGGCTTTACTGGGGAACAGGCGGTGCTGTCATCTTTACCCGAAGCTCTCATGTTGGTGAGCTTCTTTTCTTTGCAGGGATTGACATCCAGATCGTTGCTCTTGCTGTGCTCTCCCACCACCATGCCCTCGTACACCG
>Ga0307929_1001605_pt1 | contig 16425 bp, 13 predicted proteins | sample AceLakmetage1330_FD_203160 | JGI IMG/M metagenome (GOLD analysis project Ga0307929, IMG submission 203160) | Saline water microbial communities from Ace Lake, Antarctica - #1330 | ecosystem: Environmental > Aquatic > Non-marine Saline and Alkaline > Saline | place: Antarctica: Ace Lake...
CATTCATTGCGGTCTTGCTCAGGTCTCTGGATTGTTAAATATAAAATCTCTTCTTGATCTGTATCGCACGACCCATCGCAGCTTAAAGATTGATTTCAATATTCCCGCTCCAAGACTTGCAGTAGCGGCTCTCAATCCCCACGCCGGAGAGGGTGGTATGTTTGGTAATGAAGAAATCGAACTCATAACACCATCCATTGAGACTGCTAAAAAAGACGGTATTGACTTGCATGGCCCCTTTCCTCCTGATACAATTTTTTTTAAAGCAGCAAATGGTGAGTATGATGCTGTAATATGTATGTATCATGATCAAGGACTAATCCCTTTTAAACTGCTACATTTTAAAGATGGTGTTAATGTGACTCTTGGGTTGCCCATCGTCAGAACATCAGTCGACCATGGCACCGCTTACGATATTGCAGGGAAAGGTATTGCCGATCCATCAAGTCTTGCAGCTGCAATTACACTTGCTAACACAATAATTTACAACCGAGTCCATACACAACGAGATGATTTCACAAAATAAACCTGGATTACTTATTGTCTTTGAAGGAACCGATGGTACAGGAAAATCTACCCAGCTTTCCCTTCTTGCCAAGACTCTTCGGGACAAAGGACTTGAGGTAGTATCCACCTTTGAACCAACGAATGGTAAATATGGTCAGCAAATTCGTGAGTTGTACAGTAACCGCAAGGATACTACTCTTGAAGAGGAGCTTGAACTCTTTCTTGCAGATAGAAAAGAACACGTAAATACCCTTCTTGATCCTGCATTGCAAGAGGGTAAAATCATCCTCTGTGATCGTTATTATCTTTCAACCATTGCCTATCAGGGCGCTGCAGGTCTTGAGCCAGCCGAGATTTTAAAAAGGAACAGCTTTGCCCCAATCCCTGATCTTGCCCTTCTGTTTTATGCTCCCATTGAAACCGGGGTTAAACGAATTACTGAAATCCGTGGAGACAGCTTGAATGATTTTGAAAAAGAAGAGTACCTTCAAAAAGTGGCAACACAATTTGAAATGCTGACCCTTCCCTATATTAAACGCATAAACGCATCCGGAACGATAGAGGCCATACATCTCGATGTCCTAGCTCATGTTCTGGAACTCATTGAAAGATGATGAAACCTGTAACTTACCTCCTCCCATCAATATTTTCAGTCGCTTTACTCCTGTTTTTCTGTAGTGGATGCAGTTCTGTTGTTTCTGAAAGCCTCTCCATTGAACAGCATCTTGTTCAGGAAGAATTAAATGAACAATTTTCCCCTGTAGGCTCAGACAGTTCCTGTTCCTACTTCTATTTTCTCTGGGGAACCCACGCCGAAAACAATAAAAACTATACAGAGGCAGAGGAAGCCTTTGAAAAAGCTCTTATCTGTGATCCCAATTCCCGCTATATTCTCCGCCGACTTCCCATCCTTCTAATCCGTATGGGAAAACAGCAGGATGCTGCAAATTGGCTTCGAGCAGCAATTAAAAAATACCCCGAAGACCTTCAGGACAGACTCCTTCTCGCTCGCCTGGATATCCGCAATAATAAAATTGACGAAGCAATTGAACTCTATAATGAGCTCATTTCAATGACCCCGGATGATGAGACCCTTTTTCTACGCCTTGGGTTCCTCTACTCGGAACAACAGGAATTCATCAAAGCAGAACAAACATTCCAAAAAGCACTTGAACTCAACCAAGACTCACTTTTTGCCCACCTCTATCTGGCTCGTCTCGCAGCACTAACCGGTGATCTAAAACTTGCTGAAAAACGATATAAAAAAACACTTCAACTCAACTGGTCCATTGAACTGGTCCTAGAGCTAGCTGAGTTCTACGAAAAACAGGAAAACTACAAAAAAGTCGAACAACAATATCGATCAATTCTGAAGAAGAATCCCAAGGAAACTCGTGCAGGGCTTGGACTTGTTCATACTCTGTTACTCCAAAATAAAGATAAAAAAGCTTTTCGTGTCCTGCAGGAGTTGCGTGAAAACAGTGATGATCCCACCCAAATTGATATTATTACAGCCAGACTCCATCTGCGATCAAAACAGCTTGATAAAGCAGCTGTAATTCTACTACCAATGGCCACCAGTGAGGATGTCCCCGAAGCCACATATATGCTCTCTGTTATCTATTACCAGCAAAAAAAGCTCGCCAGTGCCATGGAATTGCTGCAAACAATAGAACAGGAAGCAGAGCAGTTTGAAGATTCCATCTTCCTTCAGGTACGCATCTTCATGGAACTCCATCAGGACAACCGTGCCATTGAACTCCTGAACGAGACCCTTCTCAACGAAGAACTGGTCAGCCCTGGCCTTTACTCCCTTCTGGCATCACTGTATATGGAGCAGGACCAGATGAAAAAAGGGTATGAACTGCTGGATACTGCACTTATCAAATACCCGAACAATGCTGCAATCAATTTTGAATATGCTCTTCTACTAGAGGAAGATGGCTCTCAGGAGCAAGCAATCACTCTAATGGAAAAGGTCCTGACAATTGACCCCGAACACACAGAAGCATTAAATTTTCTGGGTTATACATGGGCTGACAACAATATCAACCTCGATAAAGCCCTGGAATACGTTCAGAAGGCCATACGCCTCAAACCCGGTAACGGATATATTCAGGATAGCCTAGGATGGATTTATTTTCGCATGGGAAAATTCGAACTGGCAACGAAAGAAATTATGGAAGCACTCAAACTTGAACCAGAAGATCCAAATATTCATGAACACCTTGGGGATATTTATCTGAAACAAAACCTGCGACAGAAAGCACTTCAATCCTACAGAAATGCTGACAAATACTTCACAAAAAAAGATGCTAAATCCAGGATTTCAAAGAAAATAAAAAGTATTCTGGAAGAAGTATGATAGCCAGATTGTCTTTTCTACTTATCATTATCCTTCCCTTGCTTGTGCTCACTGGCTGTGGAAGCAAACGCTGGTCTGATCCGCTACAGGAAGAAGAAAGTCTAAAAATTTCAGAACTCATTGGTACTATGCAGGATGCTGATAAATCCTGTCCTAAAAATCTGGATGCAGATGCTATCATGCACTGGAAAAGCATGGTTGGCAATTCTGCTGTTAATGGCTATCTGCAGCTTCAGTCACCATCATCTCTTAAATTTATTATCAGCAATCCACTTGGAATGCTCTACTACGCCTTTGCCAGTGACGGTAAAACCTTCCAGATACTCGATACGGACAAACGCCAGCATATCAGAGGAAATCTACGCAGCTTAGCAATGCGCCATGAACTCCCTCTGATTCTTATTCATGGCGATTGGGTATCCTTGCTAAGCGGTCATCTTCCCTCCCCCACGCTAGTGGTAGAGAGTGTCAGCAGAGATACTGGTAACCAGACAATATGGGCTAAAGTATCCACACCTGCGGCTAACAAAACATCCGATGAGCAATGGGTCAATATTGATGTCGAGAAAAGAAAAGTACTGGGGTATTTATTTCTTGATTCAAATGGCAAGATAATCGCCGATATCTCCTATGGTGATCAGGGGAAGGGAATACAAAACTGCCTGAGCACAGATAAAAAAATTCACATCAAAAATCTTCCGTGGGGATCGGAAATAAAAATAGAACTACGGGATATCCGAACGGATACCCTGTTTTCTCACTCCGACTTCACCCTTCCGGTACCTAAGGGCTACTTTAAACAGCTACAACCATAAGGGTATAATTTCCCTTAGCGTTATTTCTTTATCCCATCCAGTGAATCGTAGGAATTTACAATAATAACAAAAAGATTGTCTTCTTTGAAAAACACCTGCTGCAGGTCATAATTTTTGCTTGGTACCAATTCAAGAGTTACTCGTATCAGATCCGAATCTTTTAACTGCTGAACTGTTACCCGTTCAACAAACTCACCATTAATAGCCTGCTCTGTCACTACTTTTGCATCTAGCCTGGTGCCTGCAAAATCACAAATAACAAGTGGTGTCCCCTCTTCTTCACCACTGACGATGGGGGGATAAAAGCCGTTTAGCTTGAAAAGAACCATCTCTCCCTTGTTGGAAGTGTTTTCGAAAGTCACATCAAAGAGTAAAGGATCAACCACAGGCCCTTCTTCCTCAGTTACAACTTCGGTACTTTCTACAATTTCTTCTGTTACTGCAACTGCAGCGGTCTCTTCTTTCCCGGCAGGTTCCTGCTGTACTGGAATAGCCTCTACGGTTTCAACCACCACCTCGGCAACTTTCTCTTCCTGTACAATACCTTTTTCTTTTTCTGGAAAATCAGCTGGAAAGAGCTGAATGGTAAGCACATTGGTATTCTCATCGAAGCTCTGATCAAAGTTGTATTCGCCGCCAGCACTCAGATCAACCACGACTCTGGTCTTGTTCGGATGGCGCCCAAGTCGAATTTTGTGTATCATGGCACCCTGGGTCGTGATGATAGCAGGAATACTCCGTGCCATTTTTGTCTCCATAAAATCAAAGACGACACGAGGATTTTCACCCTTTAAAGAAAAGACTTTTGGCAAGTAGGGACCATTCAAATGAAAAACAACTGATTCGATTCTGCCATCATCCTTCTGAAATTCAACTTTTTCTATTAGGCCTTCTGCCGCATGGAGCATTCCTGAAAACAGGAAAAATAATGCTATAACAGCAACAGAAAAAACAATCTTACGACATTTCATAAATGTTACCTATGTAACCTTCTATTTTTTAAGGAACTAATCAGATATATTCTTGCATACCTTATCCACTCTTGTAAAGTCAACTTATTTTCAGTAAATGACTAGCTTAGAAAGTATTCCCCAAAGCTGGTTTCAGTGGATCTACACCAGTTTATAAGAACAGGATGCTCCCATTCAACATACACAGACAGCCATATGAAACGAAATTTTGAGCAGAGAGAAACCCTCCCTTTTGTTAACAAACCAGGACGTTACCTTGGCCACGAATACAACGCCACCGTCAAAGACTGGGATCAGACCGCACTTCACTGCGCTCTCATCTTCCCGGATCTCTATGAAATCGGGATGTCCCATCAAGGCCTACAGATACTATATCATATATTGAACAGTCAGCAAAATCTCCTTGCCGAACGTTGTTACTGTCCAGCTAAGGATATGGAACAACTGCTTCGAGAACGTGATCTCCCTCTCTGTTCACTGGAGAACAATCGCCCTCTACTTGACTTTGATCTTATAGGAATCACCCTGCCCTACGAACTCTGCTACACCAATATCCTGACAATTCTTGATCTTGCTGGTATCCCCTTTCGCTCCAAAGATCGTGATGAAGAGATGCCTATTGTTCTTGGTGGAGGATCCTGCAGCTTGAATCCTGAACCCGTTGCTGATTTTTTTGATGCCATCCTGCTTGGAGATGGAGAAGAGGCTATTTTAGAAATCGCAGAGTGCGTTCGTCTTTGCAGAAAAGAAAAACTGCCAAGAGCAACCATCCTTGAAAAACTTGCTGCCATCCCCGGTATCTATATTCCATCGCACTTCGAACCTTCCTATAATGCAGATGGAACCATCGCCGAAATCAAATCACTGCAGGCAGAGTCCCCAACCATCACTCGAAGAGTTCTCAGCGATCTGTCCAAACTCGACCACCTTCTCCATCCACTGGTACCCAATTCTAAAATTGTCCATGACAGATTAGGGGTTGAAGTGGCAAGGGGTTGCACACGAGGCTGTCGTTTTTGTCAGGCCGGAATTATCTACAGACCTGTCCGTGAGAGAACCCCGGAACAAATATTTGATCTTGCTGACAGGGGCATTAAAAACTCCGGTTTTAACGAACTTGCCCTTCTCTCTCTGTCCACTGGTGATTACTCTTGTCTTGGTACTGCACTGCCGCAACTGATGAATCGCTTTGCCAAAGAAGCCATATCGGTTTCCATGCCATCCATGCGTGTTGGCACTCTCACCCAGGATCTTATGGATCAGATCAAACGGGTCAGAAAGACAGGATTCACACTTGCCCCCGAAGCTGGAAGCGAACGATTACGCCGTGTTATTAATAAGGGAATCAGTGAAGAAGATCTTCTAACAACCAGCAAGGATGCCTTTGGCCTTGGCTGGAAAGTGATGAAACTCTATTTTATGATTGGGCTGCCAACGGAAACAATGGAAGATGTAGAAGCCATTGCAGAACTTGCTAAAAAAACTAAAGCAGTGGGCAGTCAGTCGGCCGGCAAAGGTCGGCAGCAGATTAATGTCAGCGTCGGAACCTTCGTTCCTAAACCTCACACTCCCTTTCAGTGGAATGCCCAGATATCAATGGAAGAAATCCGGGAAAAGGTATCTTTATTAAAACGAATACTCCCCAGAAAAGGTATCAATTTCAAATGGCACGATCCAGAGCAGAGTTTACTCGAAGGTGTTTTCTCACGAGGAGACAGAAGGCTTGCAAAGCTTCTTGAAGTCGTTTGGAAGAAAGGTGCCCGACTTGATGGCTGGTCCGATTATTTTGATCTTTCCCGCTGGCAGGAAGCAGCCGATGAGTGTTCGCTTGTTCCCGACGACTTTTTGCGGGAAAGAGCTCTTGATGAAATTCTCCCCTGGCACCATCTCAGCAGTGGTGTTGATGAGAGCTTTCTCAAAGAGGAGTTAACAAAGGCGTACTCGGAAACATACACTCCCGATTGCCGGTATCACGACTGTCAGAAATGTGGTTTATGTGATTTTAAGACTATTAAGCCGGTGGTGATTGATAGAAAGCGTAAACGTGTTACCGCGAGCACCGAGCACAGCAGCACTCAGCACACCAGTCCATCAAATGAGGACGATCCGCATTTTCGGTATGCCGTCACCTATTCCAGGATGGGGGATATCTGTTATCTTGGCCATCTTGAAATTCTTCAGATTGTTTTTCGGGTCCTGCGTCGTGCTGAGATCAAAACAAACTTTTCCAAGGGTTTTCATCCTTCACCAAAAGTTTCCTTTGGTCCCGCAATGCCCGTGGGTACCCAAAGTCTTGCAGAATATTTTGTAATGGATTTGCCGGCCCCACTGGAGAATCTTGAAGAGGCTGCAAAACGGTTAAATAAGCATATGCCTCCAGGTCTTGAAGTACAGGACATGGTTCTCAGCAGTGGCAAAGTTCCTCAGGAAATGATCAGTTCCTATCGAGTAACACTCTATCCAGCACTTACAATCAGTGATAAAGATCTTATCAAAGACTTTTTGGCAACAGAGAAATTTACGGTAAAACGAGTCCGAAAAGGCAAAGTAAAAGAGGTCGATTTCCGCCCGCTAGTTGTGAAAATGGAGACCGTCGGAAGCGAAACCATTTCTCTTGAACTTATCAGTAAAGCCAGCCATGCTGGTATAAAACCATTGGAAGCCATTGCTGCAATCCTGCAAAAAGATCAGGAAGAGTTACTTGCATCTGTCGTAATTAAGACCGGATGGAAGGAACTGTAGTAAATCCTGTTGCTTCAACCCGCTTCAATATGGTAAGAATGTACGTTTGTTAAATGAATTTTGCAGATTTTTTCTACTACCCATGCCATTCCAACAAGGAGAAACACCATGACGACTAAAAAGATTGTCCTTCGCGATGATGAGATGCCAACCCAATGGTATAACGTAGGCCCTGATATCCCAAATGGTCTGTTACCCCCCCTTGATCCTGAGACCAAAGAACCCATGGGACCGGAAAAACTTGGAGCAATCTTCCCCATGGCTCTTCTTGAGCAGGAAATGTCCCAGGAACGGTTTATTGACATTCCTGAAGAAGTACAGGATGTTCTTAAAATCTGGCGTCCTTCTCCTCTTGTTCGTGCCAGAAATCTTGAAAAGGCACTTGGTACTAAATCTAAGATTTACTTTAAGAATGAAGGTGTTTCACCTGTTGGATCTCACAAAGCAAACTCCGCCGTTCCGCAAGCATATTACAATGCCAAGGAAGGTATTAAACGTCTTGCCACGGAAACCGGTGCAGGACAGTGGGGCAGCGCCCTCTCCTTTGCAACGCAGAAATATGGTATTGAATGTAAGGTATACATGGTTAAAATTTCTTTTGACCAGAAACCTTACCGTAAATCCATGATGCACACCTTTGGTGCCTCCATTGTGGCAAGCCCAAGCGTTGACACCAATATAGGCCGTCAAATTCGCGAGCAGTACCCCGACACTGCAGGGTCTCTTGGCATAGCTATTTCTGAAGCCATCGAAGATGCAGCCAGCCGTGAAGATACCAACTACGCACTCGGTTCAGTTCTAAACCATGTTATCCTTCATCAGTCTATCATTGGTCTTGAAGCTAAGAAACAGATGGAAATCGCAGGTGACTATCCCGATGTAATTATTGGTTGCTGTGGTGGTGGATCAAACTTTGCGGGTCTTGCTTCCCCCTATGTACCCGATTATCTTGATGGTAAGAAGATTCGTTTTGTAGGTGTTGAGCCCGCATCATGTCCTTCACTTACCATGGGTACTTTGGCCTACGATTATGGCGATGTGGCTCAAACCACCCCGCTTCTGAATATGTACACTCTGGGTCATGATTTTATTCCTCCTGGAATTCACGCAGGTGGCCTGCGCTATCATGGAATGGCTCCAATTGTATCAGCCATGGTTCGTGAAAAGATTATAGATCCGATGAAGGTTCATCAGCTTGAATGCTTTGAGGCTGGCGTACTCTTTGCCAGAACTGAAGGTATCATTCCTGCACCTGAAACATGTCATGCCATTCGTGGTGCTATTATAGAGGCAACACGAGAACTTGACAAACCACAGACCATCCTCTTTAACTTCTCAGGACACGGTCTTATCGATATGGCTTCCTACGATAAATACTTTTCAGGCGATCTTCACAACTACGATTACCCAAAAGAAGCCATTGAAGCATCTCTGGCCAAACTGCCCAAGATATAATTCTTAACTCATTGGCAGTGTCTGCAGAAACAAAACAAAAACTGCTTCGGATCCTTTTTATCAAGGTGCTATCCGGAGCAGTTTTTCTCATTTGTACCTCTTTGCTTTTTTCCAGCGTCTCCCAGGCAACCGAACTCCCCGAGCTCAAAAAACATATCCAGAATGGTGGCTACGCATTCAGTAAAAATGGAAAAACGCTCTATTCTGAAAATCTAAAAACGAAATTCATCCCAGCATCCACCCTTAAACTCGTCACCAGCCTTGCCGCCCTGCAAATCCTTGGACCGGATCATTTTTTTAGCACACAACTCTATTTAGACACTAAAAACACACTCTATATAAAGGGTAGTGGAGATCCTTTTCTGGTCTCTGAAAAAGTTAGGCTAATCGCAAAACTGGTAGCAGATCGGGGAATTAGCGAAATTCATGATATTGTTCTTGATGACACAGCCTTTGCCCTCGAGCACAGGGTCACCGACGGTTCAGTCAACTCATCAAATCCTTACGATGCTATGTGTACAGCCCTTGGGGTCAATTTCAATACCGTCCCTTTAAAGGTAGTCCATAAAGCAAAGGTACGGTCCCCAGAAGCACAAACTCCATATATCCAACTAATGGGGCCAATCGGAAAACATCTCACAAGCGGTTTCCACCGGGTAAATGTGGATGCATTCCCGCTTCAGGGGAATATGGCAAACAACCTCCTCTATTGCGGCCAGTTATTTCAAACACTTCTTAGGGAACAGGGCATCCTGGTAAAAGGCCAAATCAAAACCGGAAAAACTCCACCGGACATCCCTCTATTACTCAACTATACAGCTGAAGAAACAATCAGTGATCTTGTGAGATCCTGTCTGGTCTCATCAAATAACTTTATGGCCAATCAGCTCTATCTTGCCATTGGTGCTAAACGTTACGGCTTCCCTGCCACCTGGGAAAAAGGCCAGAAAGCAATGGCTGATTTCATTCACCACTCTCTTGGTCTTACTGACTCTGATATCACAATGGTGGAAGGATCAGGCCTGTCTATGAAGAACCGTATTACTCCCGAAGCACTGTTGCACGTCCTTGAACAATTCCAACCATACGGATCTCTTATCCCCATCAAATACGGGGTACGAATGAAATCGGGCACTCTTACAAAATCAAGAGTATTTTGCTATGCTGGCCTGGTAGACCGGGGAAAGGACAAAAACTGCTTTGTTATTCTTCTCAATCAGAAGAGAAATAGCCGAGATAAAATACTGAAAGTTCTTTACCGAAAATGATCAATTCCAACACCGCACCCACCTACCACACAGTAGCGGTGCTAATTAATTTAACCATTTAGCATTTTCTTAAATTCACAAGAAAAATGAATTCCTATTCATTTCCATTTTCAACTCCCTTAACAACTAAAGACAATCCCTACCCTACCACCCCTCAACATCCTGAAACAACAAGAATTGAAGAAGTTCGTTTACCACTTTAATTGTAATTTCACTCTTTTACGTTTGTAATTACTTACAAAGATGACCTATAATTCATTTGCACCCCATGGATAAGGCGTTTTTTACCATTTCCGATACAAAAACAGGGAAATAGTTTTTTTTATAAGCACTGGCACACATAATGCTAGTGAAGAGCAAAGTTTTTAATATCGCAAAGAATTTTACCTTTGCACTTAATCATTTCTATACCTTTGGAGGAAAGTATGAAAAGAAACATGATTAAATTTATTCCTTTTTTCATCATGGCATCGTTTTTGGTGACCGGATGTAATCAGGATACGAGCTCTACCACCACTGCGGCCAAGCCTGCAGTGAGCACCCAAGCACAAGCTCCCAAAAGCTTAGTGTATAAGGGGAAAATTGTAGGAAAATCAAACAAAGCCAAAAGTATCCAAATTGTTGTTGGTAAAGGTAAAGAAGCCAAAACAATTATGGTTAAATTTGACGACACGACCAAGGGTGTTGAACACGCTGCAAAAGGTCATGCGTCAATCATTTTCTATGAAATGCGTGATGGCCAGCCTTGGGCCACTATTGTTAAGCCTAAATTAGCTAAACTTCCAAAAGGCGTTACTGAAATCAAAACAGATGAGCTAAAAGCACTGTTTGATGGAAAATCCGATTTCGTACTCGTCGATGCTCGTCCCGGAAAACGGTACGCCTCCTCCCATATGCCCGGTGCTATTTCCATCGGAACAAAAGCATATGCAAAGAAAGCTGCTTCTGCACTTCCAAAAGATAAGGATAAATTGCTTATCATGTATTGCGGAGGGCCCACATGAGGCATGTCAACAAAAATCGCCGGTCTGGCGATAAAAGATGGCTACAAAAATGTTAAAGTTTACCTCCAGGGACAGCCTGCATGGGTCAAAGCTGGTAACCTTGTTTATGCCAGCAAGGGAACTATAACCAAAGGGAACATCGTTCTCATAGATCTTCGTTCCGCCAAGAAAGCAGCCGCTGGACGCATTGCCCGTGCTGTCACTATTCCATACGATACTCTGGATGACCGTCTTGATGATATCCCGAAAAAAGCACTCATTGTCCTTTACAGTGACTCCAGTGAAGAAGCTGCCGATGCAGTTGAAGATCTCCGCGATGAAGGCTACAAAAAAGTTGCCCTTGTAGCTGGAAATTATGCTGGTTGGGTAAAATCAGGTGGTAAAACTGTTATTCGTCCTGTTGTTACCGACATAGAATGGGTCAGAAAGCTTGGAAAAGGTGAGGTTGGTAAAGCTGACTTCATGAAAGTAGTAAGCGGTTCCGATACTAGTGCAGTCATCTTAGATGTTCGAACCACTGATGAAGCAGGTGCTGGTGCGCTTAAAAACGCCATTATGGTACCACTTGATCAGGTTGCTTCACGTCTTGCTGAAATTCCAAAAGACAAAAAAGTCTACATTCACTGTACCACTGGTGCCCGTGCAGACATGGCTGCTCAGGAACTCAATAAAAATGGCTACAAAGCATTTTTCCTGGTTGCAGAAGTTGAATGTGATGAAGATGGTTGTGAAATAGAAGATTAATTTTTACTCGATTTAACTCCTGAGCCTTTCACCAGGCTTTCTCTGAAGGGAGGAGTGTACATTTGTACGCTTCTCCCTTTTTTTTATTTCAACCTCCCTGGTTCTTACGATATTCAGGCATACTCAACTCTTTACATATTTATCAGATATAGATAGTATCAGTTTAAATTTTTCTATTCATTCAATTGATACTCAAAAGAACAGGTATGACTAACAGCAGCGACACTCCGGCCCCTAAAAACCCAAAATATATGGAGCCCACCCTCCACTTTCAGAGAAAACGTATTCTTGTGGGTCCCGAAGGACGTACTGAGAAAATAGTTGTCTCTGAATTGGTGAAGCAAAACCAGCATCTACTTTCATTCCCACAGTACGAAAGATTTGCTGCAAAAGGATTTGAAAAGAGCCCGGTCAGATCTGGTAAAAATACTCATTACTCCGACGATGGAGAGATTTTGCTAGCAGATATCATTGGCTACCCACGAGTTGATATCATGAAACAGGATGAAGGTGAAGAGCCAGTTCTCCTTGTTTCAATTGTCCCTCTGGTAAAAGTCTCTGGCGATTCCATGAAAGCTACCCTACTCCTTCATCCTCCCATATCAAAAGACTTTGCAATTCGTAAGGAACCACTTCCAGAACTCTTAAAGGAAGCAGGAATTCTTTTTGGAATTGATCAGACTGCCCTGCAAGATGCGCAGGATATTATCAGTAAAGACTTTAACGATTTCTACGATATTCCAATTGCCTGTGGCCAACCATCGGAACAAGGGGTCGACAGTTATCTTCAATTTGCATTCGAGATCGGCCCCATTGCCGGGCAGTTATTAGAAGATGGCAGCATCGATTTTCGGGAACGAAGGATTATGATCGGTGTCACTGAAAACCAGCTGCTTGCCACAAAGATTTCTGCAATCCCAGGATCACCCGGAATCAATGTATTAGGTGAAGAACTCGATCCAGAAGGTGGGACAGAAGTTGAATTCATCCTAAAACATGACGTCACCTTTATTGAAGAGAGCGGTGAAATCTTAGCCACCCAAGACGGCATATTAACGGTGGTCAACAACTGTGAAATCAAGGTCTGCTCCAAACAGGAAATAGATACAGATATCGATTTCAACACAGGTCATATAGAGTCTAAAAACAGTGTTGTTGTTAAGGGCGCAGTACAGCCCGGTTTTAAAGTTCTCACAGGTGGCGATTTGGAAATACTAAAAGAAGCAATGTCTGCCACTCTAAAAAGCAAAGCCAATATCGTTATAAAAGGTGGAATAACTGGTAAGAAAACAGACATCAGGGCCCTTGGTGATATCGATTTTAAATTTATCGAGCAGGGCCAGATTGAAGCCGGTGGTAACATCATTATGCGGAAACAATCCTATTACAGCGATCTTGCCGCAAAAGGAGCAATCGTCTGTCAAGACAGCAGCACCATCGTTGGAGGAGATATTATAGCGGGGGACTGCCTTACCGCTGCAAACGTTGGATCTCCCAATGCAAAACCAGCATTCCTGGCGGCAGGTGTTGATATTGACAGACTACGGCTACAGCGTGACTTGAGCCAAAGGCTTGTCAAACAACAGAATGATATTATCCAATGGCTGCAACTCTATGGTGGCACAAGTAAGTCAAAAAAAGTACGGAAGATGGAAGCTGATGTGAGTGAAACAAAGATGCATTTGTTAAAACTCAACCTTATCCCTGGAACTGGTGTATATTCTAGAGTAGGTGACCTTAAAGACACAATGGAGGATAGTGCCTCCGAGAGTGATGATGAGAAAAAACCTGTCCGTATTGAGAAAATATTTATTGATTTACGTGGTACTGTCTATGCTGGAACCGAAATAAGAATTGGTAACTGCACGCTTACAATCAAAAAGACCCTTTCAAAGCGACGCCTGAAACTCAATAAAAATATGAAACGTATTATTGCTGTTCCCATCCACTAATCATCTTGTAAAATTTTAACTATTGAAGATACTCCACACCTCAGACTGGCACCTTGGTCACAAGCTTTACGGTCGTCAACGCTACTTGGAACACCAGGCCTTTCTCGACTGGCTGGTTAAGTGTATTCAAGAGCAACGGATCGAATGCCTCATTGTTGCAGGGGATATATTTGACAGCCAGACGCCCTCCAATAAAAGCCTTGCGATGTACTACAGCTTCCTTTCTCGGACTGCAAACTCTTGTTGCAGGCACATTATCATTATTGGTGGAAACCATGATTCCCCAACCCTTTTAAACGCTCCGAGAGAACTACTAAATTTCCTAAATATCCATATTATAGGCAGGGCTCCTGATACCATAGAGGATGAACTTATCGTCCTTCAAAACGCCCAGAACCAACCTGAGCTTATGGTGCTTGCCGTACCATATCTGCGTGATAAGGATATCAGGTCATCGGAAGCAAAAGAGAGTGTGGAAGATAAACAAAACAAGATGCTCCAGGGAATCCGGGAGCATTATTTAAAACTTTCTGAACTGGCCGAAAAAAAACAGAAACAACGGGCTATAAAACTGCCCCTGATCGCCACTGGACACCTCTTCTGCCAGGGCGGAAAAACCAGACAGGGAGATGGCGTAAGAGAATTATACGTTGGTACTTTGGTCCAGGTCGGTCTCGATACCTTTCCCGCAAATATTGATTACCTTGCACTCGGTCATCTCCATCTTCCACAGAGAATCGCCCAGCAGGATAATCGACGCTACAGCGGTGCGCCATTGGCGATGAGTTTTGGAGAAGCCAATGAGCAAAAAGCTGTTCTTATAATTGATAGTGATAAACAGTTTGAGGTACGAGAAGTAGCTATTCCCTGTTTTCAATCTCTGCAGAGGATAAGCGGCGATATAGAATATATTCTTGCACAGCTCGAGATACTTGTCACACAGGACAGCAGTATTTTCCTGGAAATACACTATCAGGGACAGAAGCTTATTGATGACCTGCAGGAACAAATACACACTGCTGTTGATGGGACTCAGATACAGGTACTGCGTATCAGCAATAAACGAATTTATGATCATATTCTGCAGCAAAGCTCGGAAATAAAAACTCTTGAGGAACTCACTCCGCAACAAGTTTTTCAACAATGTCTCGATATCAATGAAATACCAGAAGATCAACGCCTGGAAATGGAACGTGCCTTTGCTACAGCTCTTGATACCCTCCGGAGCGAGGAAGAGTCGCCGTGAAAATCCAGCGTATTCGGTTTCAAAACCTGAACTCTCTCAGTGGAATATGGGATATTGATTTAAGTTCTACCGACTACACTGAAAACAGTATATTTGCTATTACCGGCCCTACGGGTTCAGGAAAATCCACGCTACTGGATGCACTCTGCCTTGCACTGTACGGAGCAACCCCTCGTCTTGGAAAAATCACCAAAACATCCAACCAGATAATGACCAGACACTTCGGAGTATGTTTTGCCGAAGTTGAATTCACAACGGTAAAAGGAAGATTTCGTTGCCACTGGTCCCAACATCGATCCCGTAAAAAGCCAAGTGGTGAGTTGCAACAGCCAAAGCATGAGATAAGCAATGCAATAAACGACACCCTTCTTGAAAGCAGAATACGTAATGTGGCAAACAAGGTTGAAGAAGTTACAGGAATGGACTTTGACAGATTCACCCGTTCCACCCTTCTTGCCCAGGGTGGATTTGCAGCATTTCTTGAGGCATCTGCAGATAAACGCTCGCCGATTCTGGAACAGATCACCGGCACTGAAATTTATTCCCGCCTTTCTATAAAAGTGCATGAACTTCGCCTGAAGGAACAAAACACGCTCGATGACCTCAAACAAGCATTATCGCATATCCAACTATTCGATCCCGATGAGGAAGAACACCTTAGGAGCCATATTATAGAGAAAGACAGAGAAATTAAGTCTGTCCAGCAGAAACTTGCAGCACTACACTCGTATCTTATCTGGCTCAAGACCATTACCAGGCTGGAAAATGAGCAAAAAGCATATTCTGAGCAGCTGGGTACCCTGCAAAAATCAAAGAAAGAACATGCTGCCGCTTTGTCCAGCTTAGAACCTGCACTTGCAGCACGAGATATTGAACCGCTCTATCATAAAGAACAGCAGTTACAGGACAGCCAGAAAAGAGCTATTAAAGAAACAGAAAAGCTCCTGGTACAGTCTAACGATCTTGAGACAGCAAAGAAAAAAAGTATTGTCGAGACGGAACGGGTAATCACCATTTTGCAGGGTTCTGAAACGATACGACAAACTGGGTTCAAAACAATCAGAATCGTTGAAAAACTTGACACGACAATTCATACCACCGGAAAAACACTGAAGGAACAGGACGACGCTCTTACTGCAAATCGTACAATTTTAACAAAAGAGCAGTCTGCCCTGGCAACGTTAAAAGAAGAGCTGATAAAAACAGAAAAGGAAATACAACTCCTGACAACCTTTTTTCAACAGCATATTGAAGACAAAAAGGGTTCATCCGACTGAAGCGTACTTTTGAAATAAGTTTTGCAAAAAAAGTGGACATGCGATTTCCTTAATTAGAAGAACCACCAACTAATTCAGG
>Ga0307929_1001608_pt1 | contig 16400 bp, 13 predicted proteins | sample AceLakmetage1330_FD_203160 | JGI IMG/M metagenome (GOLD analysis project Ga0307929, IMG submission 203160) | Saline water microbial communities from Ace Lake, Antarctica - #1330 | ecosystem: Environmental > Aquatic > Non-marine Saline and Alkaline > Saline | place: Antarctica: Ace Lake...
CCTTGTTTCCGAAAAACTGGGCTGCTTTCTGGGCCACCTTTGAAGGGAAAAAACCAATGGCAGAAAGAAGTCCAAAATTAACATAGGGGTCTGCTGATACCTTGAGTTTATCCATCCTGCGTTTGACTTCTTTGAGTCTGAGGATGGGATCTTCCAGGTAAACCGGCAATTTTAAGAAGACAAGGGAAAATTTATTGCCCAGTTCAAATTCAGTCCCGGGTTTTCGAACGTTAACAGGAACCGCCACCTGGAGGTCCAACTCATTGATGGGGGTGTTCCTGGTTTTTAGATATCTTCGCATGGAGCCTGTAACAGTGGCAATCAGGATATCATTTAATGTGGCAGAGCTGATGGCTTTGCCCAGTTCTTTGATTCTGTCAAGGGGAATGGGGTCTGTCCAGGTCACCTGCTTGGCCACTTGGAGTTTGCCTTTAAAGGCGGTGTTGGGATCTGAATTCATAAGCGTATGTCTTGAAAGGACACCCCCCACATCACCGGGGAGGTTGGCGGCCGCTTTAGCCATAAATTTCAGCCCGGCAGGATTCCCGGATGCTTTTTCAATTTCGCTTAAAATCTTCTTACTGATGTCGGTTCCCTTTTGAATGGTACCCTTTGCCGTGGAGATCATGCTGTTAAATGAAAACGCAGGGATCTTGGAGAATTTGCGTTTCTTTTCCTCGGCCACCGGCTTGGGCCATGGCGCATCAGGAATCGTATCTGCGGTGGAGTGGAGCACATGCATCAATGCAATACCATCTGCAATGCAGTGGTGGAGTCTGAAAAAGAGCACACACCCTGTTTGGTAGTTTTCTATTAAATGAATATCCCACAGCGGTTTGTTGGGATCCAGTGACATGGTCATGAGTCCTGAAATCATGGCAGAAAGTTCGGTTTTGTTCCCAGGAGCAGGCAGGGCAACTCGATGTAAATGGGAAGCGAGGTCATAGAATTTATCATCCACCCATTTGGGCAATCCCACACCGGTTTTAGGTTTGACCACTTTTTGTCTGAATCGGGGAAAGGAGGCCAGCCGCGCTTCAACCGTTGCATATAAGCGATTGAAATCCAAAGGCTCAGCAAACTCCCAAAATCCTGTGATCACCATAAGATTGACTGGCTCATCCATACACAACCAGAAATTGTCTGCTTGAGTCATCGTTTCTGACATTTTTCCCTCCTGGGCACAATTTTTTTCTTAAAACCGGATTTTATGAAAATATATCGAACAAAAACTTAATATCCTTCCCGGGGTCAAAAAGCAACACTTTATAATCGAAGAGGCAAAAAAGTTTTATTTTTAATTTTTATAAATATTTTAAAATGCTGTTTTTAAAAGAATAAATATATATATTGGTTTTTGGCTGTCAAAATTTTTTTGAAATAAATCTTGACATTGATGACGCACTGCATCATATTCACATTCATGACACACTGCGTTATTTGAATTTTACTTTTTTTAAATATAATTTCATGGGAGACCCAAAAAATGACAACCAAAACAACTGAAAATAAATCCAGGTTTTACATTACGAAAACAATTAATGAGGCCAAGGGACAAATTGAGAAAAAAATCAAAACTTACAATGAAAAATATATAAAAGAACAGCTTGAAAATGGTCGTGAGTTTATCTCTGAGCTTAAAGCAGACCCGATTAAAACAATTGATGACCTCATTGATGACAGCCAGGGTGCCATGAAGAAAGTAAGATCCGCCCGTATGAAGACGTTGCAGAAAAAGGTGAATACAACAAAAAAAGATGTCCGCAGACAATTTGAGAAAATCAATGAGAAAAGCCGTACCGTTTATAAGGGAATTGAAAGTGATGCAAAATTGATTGCAGAGGATTTGATTGCCCTGGGAAAAAAGAATCTGGATAAATTTCCCATGAAAAAAATCATTGAAAAAAAGATCTCTGCCGGCATTGACTCCATTCCTGCAAAATTGAACATTCCTTCAAAAGCGGAAATTGATAATCTGTTGAAGAGTATCAATGGGGTTAATCAAAAAGTAGACGCCCTTAATAAAAGACAATTTGCGGATGCATAAGTTGTCATAATCAGTTCTAAGACAAAAAGTTTTTCCCATACTCAACAATGAATTTGCTTGATATGGACTCCACACTCAAAGTGAAAACCAGAAAAAACTTTAGTCAATGCAAGTAGTTAAATTTAATTTTAAATATTCATACGATACAACGATCAGGAGAAAAAGATGTTAAAGATAAAGAAATATTCAAACGGAAGATTTTTTGACACTGAAACAAAAGAATATATCAAGTCGGAAACCCTGGCTGAGATGGTTAAAAACGGCGAAGAGATTCAAGTTACTTTGACCAGAACAGGAAAAGATATCACCGATCAGGTCATTGAGCAGCTTTCCAAAAAAGAAGAACGGAAAGAAGAAAAAAAGAAAAAAGAGAGCCCTTTCCTGGGAACCGATAAACTGATGAAATGGGTGGGAGAGGTGATTGATGCAAAGATAGAAAAGGTGATGACAGTTATCAAGTTGCCCACCCGGGAACAAGTTGCCAACCTGGAGAAAACTGTCAAAGAATTAAATGATAAAATTGATGCATTAACATTAGCACAGGAGAAAACCGCAAAAGTGGCAGCTGGCTTACCAAAAGGCAAAGAGAAGGCGGAGGATACAAAAACGACTGAAGTGAAAAAAGAGTCTGAAGATAAAAAAGAAGATAAAAAAACGGTTGCAAAGAAACCAGTGGATATAAAAAGTGCTGAAACAAAAAAAAGTTCCGGGGATAAAAAAACAGCTGGAAAACAACCCGTCAATGATAAAAAAGTCAAAATAAAAGAGATATAGAAGCTGTCTAACTGCCATCATTGATACGGCCCCTTGACAAAGCCCCGTGGAGTATGGAAAATACCGCCTGGCAGACAATTTAATCATTCCCTTTTAGAGGTTGACATGCACCGTATCAAAAAATATGCAAATCGAAAGCTTTATGACACCACCGATAAAAAATATATCTCCCGAACACGTCTTTCAGAATTGATCAGGCAGGGCCAGGATATCATTATTATTGACAATGAAACCGGAGAAGACCTGACAGCATCCATTGTGTCAGGTCTCATCGCCACAACAAGGGGAAAAGCCGGCGGTTCGGTCTCATCCAGTGTGCTGATTCAATTGTTCAGAAAAGGCGGAAATGCCCTGACAGACTATGCTAAAAGGTATGTCTCTTTTTGGCAAAGATCATTTACCATGGCTGAAGAAGAAATTGACGACATGGTCAAGGGCCTTGTCAAAAGTAAAGAGATCTCAAAATCAGAGGGGGTCCGTTTAAAAAAAGAGGTCATTGGCTTCACCACCGCTTTAAAAGGGTGGATTTCTGATACCATTGACAGGCGGTTAAAGGAACTTCTGGCGGGGACAAATCTTGCCTCAAAAGACCATATTTCAGAATTAAATTTGCGGATCAGCACCCTGGAAAAGAAATTAAAAGCGCTTGAGGATAAGCAGGTAACAGATAGCGAGTCTGCACCCAAAGCGTAACTACAGGACAATTTTTCGGAATATTTTTATCTGGCAATTGCCTGATTGAATGGCAGAATATTAGAGACAATTTTAAGAGGTTATAATAATATATGGACAATGACATCACCTCACAAGATTCTTTTTTAAAATTGAAACGCGCTTTGCAGGATTTCCAATCCAGGCGGATCAATGCCACTTATAAAGATATTGAAGATGATCCTGAGTTTTCAAAAATTGGGGATTTCTTTTTTAACAAACTCTACGCACCTGAAGATTTTTCATTTCGAAATACCAGCATGAAAAAACTTCACAAGGTTCTGGATGGTAAAGTCTACAAAAATATGCTCACTGCGGTTACCAAGGTCATTGAACTCCACGACATTACAGATGAACAAGATGATGTAATGGTTGAAAAAATGATGGAACAAGACCTTGATGAATCCATGACCATGGATGAATCCATGACCATGGATGAATATCAAAGGATATACAGAAGCCTTGATAACCATGATCAACGCGTTTATCAGATTCATCTCAGTGCTGAGGTCACCCGGATCTTTCATGGGTTAAGTAAAAAATGGATCGTAGCAGTTTCCTTAAAGACCGTAAGAAGCGCGGCGGTGCTGTTTGGCATAAAAAGGATTATTGATTTTATCCATGAGGGATATCTTGCCTTTAAGAGTATTGATAATATAGATTTTTTTGTTGATACCATTACAGAAAGAGAGCTTGCGTGGCATAACGAAATATGGGCCAAGGAATCTGGGGAATGAAAAGAGCATTGATCCTGGCCGGAGGCGGTTCCAGGGGGGCCTTTCAAATCGGGGTCTGGAAATACCTCACCGAGCGGAACTGGATACCTGACATTATCTGTGGTACTTCCGTGGGGGCCATCAATGCAACCGGCATAGGTTCCGGTCTGGATGTTTCGACATTAGTTCGGCTGTGGACCACCTATAATCGTAGAAAAATGTATCAGCCCAAGCTGATTCCCTTTTTATCATATCTATTGTCCGGGCGGGCATTAAAACCCCTTTTGGATACCCGCCCCATGCAGACCATGATTTCGGACCATGTTGATTTTAATCGTTTAGCACAAAATCGCACAAAGGTGGTGATTTCCACCGTCAACGTTGAGACCTCCCGTCCCTGTTTTTTTGATAATTCTGAAATACGGCTGGAACATATTATGGCATCCGGCGCCATGCCCATTCTTTTCCCCTGGCAATATATAGATGGCGTTCCCCACTGGGATGGCGGAATCATGGCCAACATCCCTATACAGGCCGCATTGGATTATGGCGCAGATGAAATTATTATTGTGTTGCTTTCACCCGTTGGACACACGCCCCAGGCGTTCCCGGGTAATGTTCCCACAGCGTTGGAGGTTGTTTTTGAACAATTTCTTTCCGGATCTTACCACAGTGCACTCATGGCCAACGGGTATGAAGACACCCCCCTTCCATCCTCCTCGTTAAACCACACAATATCAAACCACACAATAAAAGATAAGCGCTGTGAATCCCATAAGAGACAACCCAATATTATTACCCTGGCACCTGGCAAAATGTTAGGCTTTAAGTCTTTGTTGAATTTTTCGGTGTCCCAGGCACAAAGCCTTATTGATGAAGGCTATAGAACTGCTACTACATATTTGAAACCATTTGTTTAGGGGGCCTGGTTCAAAAGAGCATATATCCGGGTAACTCTTTTGCCCGCTTTGTCAATCAAGCTGTGGTGTTAGATCCAGCAAGAGCTACAGAAAGGTATTAGAAACTGTTAACCCAATTTGAACCAGGCCTGTTTAGGAATGAGTCCGAAATAATTTTTCCATTTCGGAGGCGGGGACAGATTTGAAAATCTGTCCCCTAAACGCACAAATGGGCAACTTATTTGAAACTGCAATTATAAAGGAAAAAAAATGCTGCCAGATTATTTTGAGTTTTCCCTTCCAACAAAGCTGGTGTATGGTGTCGGTATCCTTGATTCCATTGAAGATGCTGTGGCCCGATTCGGCAACCGAAAGGCGTTGCTTGTGACGGACAAAATTTTATTAAATGCAGGGCCGGTTGACAAGGTAAAGGCCGGGTTTAAAAAAACCAATATTAAAATTGCAGCCATTTTTGATGATGTGCCCCCGAACTCCACCATTGCAACGGTCCAGGACTGTGCAGATCTTGGCAAAATGTACAACTGCGACATGATCATTGCCGTTGGTGGCGGCAGTGTGATTGATACGGCCAAGGTGGCCAACCTTCTCATGGTAAAAGGGGGTAGTGTTCAGGATCACATGGGGGCATACCTTCTTGAATTTTCAGATCATTTGATGCCTTTCATCGTGATTCCCACCACTGCCGGAACCGGATCTGAAGTCACAAAGGTTGCTGTCATTGCGGATCCTGATAATGATGTAAAACTGCCCTTTGCCGAGGAGCAGTTCTTGCCGGAACTGGCCATCCTTGATCCGGAAATGACAATCTCCTTGCCTCCGAAATTAACCGCTGCCACCGGTATGGATGCACTGGTCCATGCCATAGAAGCCTATGTTGACAAAGAATGGTCCCCGGCATCGGATGCGCTGGCGTTGCATGCCATCAAGCTGATAACCGGTAATATACTCCAGGCCTGTGACAAACCCGAAGATCTCCAGGCCCGGGGGGCCATGCAGGTGGGAAGTTTTCTGGCCGGGGTTGCCTTTTCCCACTCCATGGTGGGCATGGTCCATGGCATATCCCATGCCCTGGGCGGGGTTTACCACATTCCCCACGGCCTTGCCAACGCCCTGATTCTTCCCGAGGTCATGGAATATAATCTGGAATCAAAAATCGAACGGTATGCGGATGTGGCCCTGGCCATGGGCGTTTCTTTTCCCAATATTGTCAGCGACAGCCAGAGTGTCATTAAGTCCGGTGCCCTTGATTTGTTCACCAAAGCGGTGAAAAAGACAGATCTGGAGTCGTTAAAGACGCTTGTGGATACCAAAGCCCACAAGTTAAGGGATTTTGCAGTACATAAGTTGGAAAACCTGGGGTTTGTGGATGGCTGGATCAGACGGCAGGCAGCCATGGCCGGTATTGAGCGGGTGCGGGTGCTCAATCGACAGCTTGCATTTCTCACGGCCATGCCCTTGAACCTGAAAGATGCCGGTATTAAAGACGAGCTGGCAAAACTTGAACAGGTGGCAGACACCGCCATGGAAGACGGCGCAATGCTCTATAATCCGGTTGAGCCCACCCGTGAAGCGGTTATGGATATTGTTGAAAGGGTTTATCACTCCAAGGAAAAACCCCTGGAAGTCACCCGGGAAGATTTAAGACCCAGGTCCCAGAAAAAAGACGGGGACAAAAAATTATCCAATGTGTTTAAAGACAGTGAGATGCTCTATGACGTCTTCATGGATTTTTACGATATGTTGGACAAGCACCCAGACATCGGCCCCTCCTTGAGAAAGACCAATTTATGTATTCAATTCAGATATACAAAACCCGATGCAATTATCACCATTGATGCCACAGGCGATGAGACACAACTCATCAAGGGAGAATTTGAGGGCGAACCCGAGGTCACCATGTTCATGGATGCCGATTTTGCCCATAAATTTTGGCATGGAAAAGTTAATCTTGTCACGGCCCTGACCCGCAGACAGGTGAAGGCAAAGGGTAATGTTCCCAAGACCCTGAAATTGCTTCCCATACTCAAGCCGGCCTATGATCTTTACCCGGATTTTTTAAGGGATAAAGAACTTGATCAACTAATTATAACATAGGAATGAGTCCGAAATAACTTTTTCATTTAAGGCGGGGACAGATTTAAAAATCTGTCCCCTAAATGCACGAATGGGGAATTATTTAAAACTCATTCCATAACATCTTTTAACCTGTCAGATTGTCAATGGGTAAGTGCCGTTGGCAGTTCGACAATAAAATAAAACTGGGAAAAAACCATGGACCGCAACGGCCCTATCTATTTTAATAATTCGGATGATATGGCAGATTTTGTGATTGAACGAATGGGAATGGACATCAATGTGGGTATGGTTCTTGGTCTTGGTAAACCCAATCACATTGCCAATTCCCTGTTTAAAAAAGCCTGTGAAAATCCTGCCATTAATTTAAAAATATTGACGGCAATTTCCCTTGAAAAACCTTCCTGGTCCAGCGAGCTGGAAAGACGATTCATGCAACCCCTGGTTGAACGGATATGGAAGGGATATGTGGATCTTGATTATATCAAAGCCATCAGAAAAAAGGCATTGCCTGCAAATATTATGGTGAGCGAATTTTTCTACAAAGCCGGTGGGTTTTTGGGTATTGAACACATGCAGCAAAATTATACCAGCACCAATTATACCCATGCCTGCAGGGATCTTAAAGCCAGCGGGCTGAATGTGGTGGCCCAGTTGGTGGCCAAACAAAAAATTAACGGCAGCACCCAATACAGTGCCAGCTGCAATTCAGACACCTCCCTTGATGGATTTGCTGAAATGAAACGAATGCAAAAAAGAGGGGAACGTGCCCTTAATATCGGTCAGATCAACAACAACCTGCCGTTTATGTATGGCGATGCGGTTATAGATCCCAAGGTGTTTGATGCGGTTTTAGAAGGCCCTGAGTTTCATTTTGGTCTTTTTGGAGCCCCCCGTGAATCGGTGAACGCCACAGATCACATTATTGGTCTTTATGCGTCCACCTTGATAAAGGACGGGGGGACACTCCAGGTTGGCATCGGTTCCCTTGGGGATGCCATTGCCTATGGTCTTAAGATGCGGCACACAGAAAATGATCTGTATAATCAGGCGCTGGATGCCTTTGCGGTTAAGGAAAACTTCGGCAATCTTCTCAGCCGGGTAGGGGGCACCACCCCCTTTGACAAGGGGTTGTACGGATGTACTGAGATGCTGGTGGATGGGTTTCTTCATTTATATAACGCAGGGATTATGAAACGAAAGGTCTACGATGATGTGGCCCTCCAGACCCTGGTCAATGAAAAAAAGATTGAGGTTCATCAAAAGGTTACACCAGAGATTGTTGAGTTACTGGTTGAAAAAGATGCGATTCATTCAAAGTTGGATCGTAAAGATTTTGATTTTTTGCAGAAATTCGGCATTCTTAGGGTAGACCTTACCTGGGAAAATAGTTTGATTTTTAACGGGAAAGAGGAGTTTGTGCCTGACCTCAATGATCCCCAGGCCAAAGCCCGGCTCTTTGAGTCCTGTTTGGGAGATCATCTAAAAGAAGGGTTCTGGGTCCATGCCGGTTTCTTTTTAGGTCCCAGGGACTTTTATGATGCCTTGAACAATATGTCCGAATCGGAACGGGGGCAAATCAACATGACCTCTGTATTGAATACCAATCAGCTATACGGTAACAATCCTTATTCCAGTGAAGAACTTAAAGTCCTCCAGCGAAAGGATGCCCGTTTTATTAATGCAGGGCTCATGGTCACGCTTTTAGGCGCCGTTATCTCTGACGGCCTGGAAGACATGCAGGTGGTCAGCGGTGTGGGGGGGCAGTACAATTTTGTATCCCAGGCCCATGCCCTTGACGATGCCCGGGGTGCCATCATGATCCGGAGTACCCGAAGTAAGGGAAAAGAAGTCAGCTCAAATGTGGTATTCAATTATGGACATACCACCATCCCAAGGCATCTCAGGGACATCATCATCACAGAATACGGGATTGCGGATTTAATTGGTAAAAGTGACAGCGATGTGATCAAGAGTATTTTAAATATTACGGACTCCCGGTTTCAAGGGGGCCTGTTGAGCCAGGCAAAAGCCGTGAAAAAGATTGATTCCGGTTATGTGATTCCTGATCAATTCCGCAACAATTATCCCGACCGACTGGGGAAAACCCTTGACTTGTTTAAAGAAAAACAAGCCTTTCCTGTTTTTCCCTTTGGCACGGCTTTTACAGATGAGGAAATTGTGATTGGAAAATCTTTAAAGCAATTCAAAGAAAAAATGGCTGTGAATAAAGCCGCCGGATTGCCGGGCCTTTTGGGTGCTATGTTTGCTTCGGTTCCCGGAGAAGCCATGCCTTATCTTGAAAGAATGCAGCTTGATAAACCTGTCAACCGACAGGAAAAGTTGATGCAAAAAATTGTATTGTTTGCCTTAAAACAGGCCGGGCAGATTTAGTTTGAAAGCCATGGATGGGCATCCCATGGATTATAAGGGCCTCGGAAACAAAGAATTCCGCCAATCATGCTTGCCTTTCAGCTCGTCTGCACCAATGCACATATAGTTCATTTCACACGACTTATTTGCGATTTTTAGGGTTGATTTACTAAAAAAACACATTTTTTTAGTCTGAAAAAGTATCAAGTCATATGAAAAGAACTATAGGTTCACTATGCTCCCATTGGCGCTTCTTGGATGCAAGCTTAAATTCTGCGCCATATTGGTGTAATTCTTTGCCTCCGAGGCCCTAACCTCTGCTGTTTTGATTAGAGGCTTGGATAATAATAAACTACCGAAGTAAAATTTTTTATAATGCAATATCGATATATTAAACTGGACATGGTGGTAGTCTATTTTCGGGAAAGTCCCTTACCCCCCTGTTAAAATGTCTTAAAGTCCAGGTCGTATGTGCCTGTTTCGATCAGTGACAGGGCATCCTGGACGTTGAGCCACTCTTCGTGTTTGGATGTCAGGCCTTCTACGCCTTCAAACGCCTCATATCTTGCTTTGAAATATTTGTTGGCCTCTTCTAAATGGGCTTCGTCAAAATTAAAAATGGCAAAAGCACGGAAATCTTCTCCTGATTTATTGTACACATATGTGTTATCAATGCTTATAAAATCAGGCATTGGCGGCAGATTCTGATAACATTTTGCCACCTCATTTGCGGCCGTTTCCGGAAATAGTATGGTTCCAATAACTATCATTTTTTTTCCTTGTCTGGGGTAAATTTAAAACCAAGTCCTGTGGGCGTGGTCATCGTTTGAAGGCTATGCCTGAATAGTTTACTCATGGTATTAACCTAACCTGGACAAGCCAGAACCAAAAAGGATTTCTTATTCTCTTGCCAAAATAACACGAAAATCAGAGATAAGAATCTAATCGGTTATCCCCATAACTGAGAAAAGGAAAACACCATGAGTAGATTTGGTAAATTATCACATGTTCTATGGCATTGACAATACCATATTGTTTGGGTTCCCAGGTATAGATATCGAATATTGACAGGAGATGTTGGAAAAGAGGTATTTGACTGTATAAAAATATACAGCAACCGATTGAGCTGTGAGGTAATAGAACATAATGTTCAACCCGAGCATGTCCATTTGTTGATAAAAGTCCCTCCTAAGTAATTGATATCAGATTTAATGGGAGCGTTGAAAGGTCGAACCGCAATTAAAATATTTAAACAATTTCCATATTGGAAAAAAAGACCGTATTGGAAAAATCATTTTTGGGCTAAAGGATAAACACGTGAGTTCTCAATAACCCGGGCTGATAACCCTTTAAACACAGGGGGCTATTTAAAATAATTCACAGAATTCCCGGACTTTTTGAGAACTTACATAAACACCCTTTAAGGGACTGTATTTTTTGTATTTCTTTTTTTTTGGCGGCACAGCCCACCCGGGCACAGGCACAACATGTTGTGTCTGTGTCCGGATGGAGTCATATTTTAGCGCTTTAATAATTCTTTATACTTTTCTTGACAAAAAGTGTTTTCCTATCTTATATTAGGTAGATTAAGGAAGTATCAGCAGGGGATCTTTCCCCACCGATAACCGATGAGGAGAAGTAATGCAGCTTGAGTTACGCAACGTATGCAAAAAAGTCGGCAGTGAATTCCATATTTCCGACGTATCACTCACCTTTGAATCAGGGACGTTAAACATCCTCCTCGGGCCGACCCTTTCCGGCAAAACATCACTGATGCGGCTTATGGCGGGCCTGGATAAACCCAGCTCAGGTACCGTCCACTTCAGTGGTCAGAATGTCACCGGAGTACCGGTCCAGAAACGCAATGCAGCAATGGTTTACCAGCAGTTCATCAACTACCCGAACCTGACGGTATTTGAAAATATTGCCTCACCTCTGCGCATCGCGAGGGTTGCCGCTCCGGAAATAAAAAAGAGAGTTGCAAAAGTTGCCAAGCTTCTGAAATTAGAAAACATGCTCAAGCGTTCGCCACAAGAGCTTTCCGGCGGACAACAGCAGCGTACCGCTCTGGCCCGTGCCCTCGTGAAAGCGGCCGATTTAGTACTCCTTGACGAACCCCTGGCCAACCTCGACTATAAATTGCGCGAAGAACTTCGGGAAGAATTGCCCCGTATTTTTTCCGAAACCGGCTCAATTTTTGTCTATGCCACCACTGAACCATCCGAAGCGTTGCTCCTTGGCGGCAACACCGCTTCGTTACACCAGGGAAAAGTGACCCAGTTTGGCCCGACTATTGGGGTCTTCTCCCGGCCACAAAACCTGATCACCGCCAAGACCCTTTCCGATCCGCCGTTAAACATTCTGCCGGTGACCAAGCTGAACAATAAAATGATGTTTAAAAGCCAGGTGGAGATACCAATTCTCGAACGCTTACCACACTTACCGGATGATGACTACACCATCGCCTTCAGACCACACCATCTTTACCTGTCTCCCACTTCGGACCAGGCAATCGCCGTTAAAGCTAAGGTTGTGGTAACAGAGATAACCGGCTCAGAAAGCTATGTGCATATCGATATAGCTGGTATCCGCTGGGTACTCCTGGCACCAGGCATACACAACTTCGATGTCCATGAAACCATAGAAATATTCATGGATCCCAGTAAATTTTACGTGTTCGACAGAAACGACTTCCTGGTCGTGACGCCGGAAACTGTTGCCGACGTATAGAAGGAGAATTCAGTGGCCAACATTACTTTAAAAGATATCGCCCATTCCTATACGGGAGCTTCGGATAATCCGGACGATTACGCCCTAAAAAAACTCAACCTTACCTGGCGCGACGGGGGGGCATATGCCCTGCTCGGCCCTTCAGGCTGCGGCAAAACGACCCTTTTAAATATCATCTCCGGTTTACTGACTCCGACCAAAGGACAGGTTCTGTTCAACGATAATGATATAACCAGGTTACCCACCGAACAGCGTAACATTGCCCAGATCTTCCAGTTTCCGGTGATCTATGACACCATGACGGTTTTTCAAAACCTGGCCTTTCCTTTAAAAAACAGCGGTCACACCCAAACAGAGATTGAGCCGAGGGTCATTGAGTTGGCCAAGATGCTTGGCCTGGAAAATGATCTGTACACCAAGGCCCAGCACCTGACGTCCGACGCCAAACAGAAAATTTCTCTTGGCCGCGGGCTGATCAGACAAAGTGTCAACGCCATTTTATTTGACGAACCGCTCACCGTCATCGACCCGCAACTCAAATGGGAACTGCGTTCCCAGATCAAATATCTGCATAAACAATTCGGCTTCACCATGATTTATGTCACCCATGACCAAACCGAGGCGTTAACCTTTGCCGACGAGGTGATCGTTATGTACGAGGGACAAATTGTCCAGGTCGGCACCCCCGAGGCATTGTTTCAACGACCGGAACACACCTTTGTTGGCTATTTTATCGGCTCACCAGGTATGAATATAGTTCCCTGTACACTGCAAGGTAACAAAGTACTGATCGAAGGCCATGAAATCACCCTTGATTGCCACTACCCGGAACAGGCGGCTTCGGCAAAGATCGAAGTCGGTGTCCGTCCAGAATATCTGAGTCTGGCTCAACCCGACAAAAAGGGATTGCCGGTAAAAATTATCAAGATCGACGATATCGGCCGCCATAAAATCGCCAGAGTGGCTTTAAACGACCATCTCTTCCATGTTGTTATATCGGAGATTTCCGCAATGACGGGGGATGAAGCGTCCCTTGTGTTCGATACCGCCCATACGAATATCTACGTCAACGATCATCTCATCGCAGGAGAAAATCCATGATAAAAAAACAAGTTAACCAGAAGGCGTGGTTCATGGTCCTGCCGGTTTTTCTTCTGGTGGCTTTTAGTGCCATTATTCCACTTATGACCGTGGTGAATTACTCGTTCCAGGACACTTTCGGCAGTAACCAATTTTTCTGGGTGGGGTTGGGTTGGTTCAGGGATCTTATTCATTCAGAACGCTTCCATGATGCATTTCTCCGTCAATTGCTGTTTTCGAGCATCATCCTCGTAATCGAGATTCCCCTCGGCATCGCCATTGCGCTGGCTATGCCTAAAAAAGGATGGGGGGTACCCGTCTGTCTTATCTCCATGGCGCTGCCACTGCTCATTCCCTGGAACGTCGTCGGGACTATCTGGCAAATCTTCGGCAGGGTGGATATCGGTCTGCTTGGGCACACGCTTGCATCTCTTGGGTTTGATTATAACTATACCCAGGATCCTATTGCTGCCTGGGTTACCATCATCGTCATGGATGTCTGGCACTGGACGAGTCTGGTTGTGCTGCTCTCCTACGCAGGACTCTGTTCTATCCCCGATGCCTACTATCAGGCGGCAAAAATTGACGGGGCCTCCCGTGTGTCGGTGTTCAGATATATTCAGCTACCCAAAATGCAGCGAGTCCTGCTCATTGCCGTCCTGCTGCGTTTTATGGATAGCTTTATGATCTATACCGAGCCCTTTGTTATCACCGGTGGCGGTCCCGGCAACTCGACGACCTTTATGTCCATTGACCTGGTCAAGATGGCCATCGGTCAGTTTGATCTGGGTCCTGCTGCGGCAATGTCTCTTATCTATTTTTTGGTTATTCTGCTGCTCAGCTATGTGTTCTATACGGTGATGAGCAATATAGGCGAAGAAAGCGCAAAGGGAGGTGCTTGATATGCGGTGGAAATGGCTGGTCCCTACTATCTATATCTTTTTCCTGCTGCTGCCGATATACTGGCTTGTCAATATGAGCCTGAAGACCAACGATGAAATCCTGTCGCTCTTCAGTCTTTGGCCACAAAACCTGACATTCGACAACTACATGGTAATTTTTACCGATGCTTCTTGGTATTCAGGCTATATTAATTCAATGATCTACGTGTCTATTAATATGGTCATTTGCTTGACCTTCGCGTTGCCTGCCGCCTATGCCTTCTCACGCTATTCCTTTATGGGTGACAAGCACCTGTTCTTCTGGCTCTTGACCAACCGCATGGCACCACCGGCGGTCTTTGCCCTGCCGTTTTTTCAGCTCTATTCGTCCATCGGCCTTTTTGACACCCATATTGCGGTGGCTTTGGCCCACTGCCTCTTTAACCTGCCGTTGGCCGTCTGGATACTCGAAGGGTTTATGTCCGGTATCCCCAAAGAAATTGATGAGACCGCTTTTGTCGATGGCTATTCCTGGACCCGATTCTTTGTCAAAATATTCATCCCCAACATTGCCTCAGGGATTGGCGTTACCGCCTTTTTCTGTTTCATGTTCTCCTGGGTGGAGCTGCTTCTGGCCAGAACGCTCACCGCGGTCAATGCCAAACCCATTTCGGCTATCATGACCCGTACGGTCTCTGCTTCGGGGCTTGACTGGGGAGTGCTTGCCGCCGCTGGCGTGCTGACCATTTTACCTGGAGCCCTGGTTATCTGGTTTGTCCGAAACCATATTGCCAAGGGTTTTGCCCTTGGGCGTGTATAAGGGAGATAAAAAAATATGAATCTCAACTGGATGGCGTGGACGAAACCAACTGCTGCATTTTTTATTATAATTTTCTGTCTGCTTGTCATCATGACCATATGGGAAATGAAACGCCCCGGCGGTGCTCCGCGTCTCGGTATACTTCGTTTTGAGACCACCAGAGGTGACCGGCTTTTTGTCTCTTTATTGGGCACGGCGTACATTCATATCATCTGGATGGCATTGTTCCCCGGTCTGGCTCTATGGTGGGCACTTGTCATTGCATGTGTTTACGCGCTCAGCGTATTCAGGTGGGTTTAGTACGTTAGGAATGAGTTTTAAATAAGTTGTCCATTTGTGCACTTAGGGGACAAATTTTTAAATCTGTCCCCCCCTCCGAAATGAAAAAAATATTTCGGACTCATTTCTTAATGAATTTTGTGAAGCTACTTATCCCCGTGCTTTCCGTTGACGCGGGATAGTGAGTTGTTTGTACCGTTGTTTCGTTCTGTCACTAAAACGCATCGAGGTGACAGGAAAATCGTAAAACAATAGAGGAGAAAATCGATGATTAAAAGATTCGTAACAGCAACAGCCATTGTCGCCTTTCTGGTGGGAGCTTCCGGCGTACAGGCTGGAATGGATGAGGCAAAAAAGTGGGTGGAAAGTGAGTTTCAACCCTCCACTCTGTCTCAAGCAGACCAGATGAAAGAAATGGAATGGTTCATCAAGGCTGCCGCACCATTCGAAGGGATGAACATCAACGTGGTTTCAGAGACAATTACCACCCATGAGTATGAATCCAAGACACTTGCCAAGGCTTTCACAGAAATCACCGGCATCAACGTCACCCACGACCTGATCGGCGAGGGGGATGTTATCGAAAAACTACAGACCCAGATGCAATCCAACAAGAACATTTACGACGCGTATATTAACGACTCCGATCTAATCGGCACTCATTTCCGTTATCAGCAGGCTGTGCCTCTTACGGACTGGATGAAAGGTGAAGGAAAAGACGTCACCGATCCAATGCTTGATGTTGATGACTTTATCGGTAAATCTTTTACCACCGGTCCGGATGGCAAACTTTATCAGATCCCCGATCAACAGTTTGCCAACCTCTATTGGTTCCGTTATGACTGGTTCAAACGCCCAGACCTGAAATCTAAGTTTAAAGAACTGTATGGCTATGAACTGGGTGTACCGGTTAACTGGTCAGCCTATGAAGATATCGCTGAATTCTTCACCGAAAAAGTGAAAGAAATTGACGGCAAACGGGTGTACGGTCATATG
>Ga0307929_1001609_pt1 | contig 16397 bp, 17 predicted proteins | sample AceLakmetage1330_FD_203160 | JGI IMG/M metagenome (GOLD analysis project Ga0307929, IMG submission 203160) | Saline water microbial communities from Ace Lake, Antarctica - #1330 | ecosystem: Environmental > Aquatic > Non-marine Saline and Alkaline > Saline | place: Antarctica: Ace Lake...
CTTGCACTGTTTCCGATTTGAAAGAGTTTATCACTTCCGATAACTCAATCAATTGTTCTTTAATTTTGTTAAAATCTTTAATCATAATTATTTGTCCCCTTTTTTAGATTGATGAAGAAATTTGACCAGTTAAATTGGATTAGTTTTATCTAATCCAAAGATTTAGTAAAACGGGTACAAATATACATTATTTTAATAAGTTTAAAAGGAGTTATTTGTTATTTTTTATTGTGACAGATGCAGCGGTTCACTAATAAAATGCTAATTTTGTTTTGGTAAAAAATGCTGCAAAATAGTATTGATAAACTGTTTTGTTGGTCTGTTAGTATTGGATCAATGGAACATTAAGCGTGGAGTATGGTAAGTAATTGTAAAGTATTTTTAAGTTATAGATAGGTGTATGTAGTATTAGAATAGAAAAATAAGTAGGGCATCCCTACTACTTTTATGGGTAGGAAATGATTTTGGATTTTATTTTTGTAACTTTTTCCGGCCTAATCCGTTTAATAGTTCATACAAAGAATCGCCAAATAGCTGATGACGGTTTCAGAATATAATAAATGTGTTGATGATTTTTCTGATGGTGTTTTTCGCTTCATCCTAAAGAATATTAAAGATGAAGAGAATGCTAAAGACATTGTTCAGGAATCGTTTGTGCGCTTGTGGGATAAGCGAGCGGGTGTGGTGTATGCCAAAGCCAAGTCGTACATATTCACAACGGCCTATCATATTCTGGTTGATATGGTGCGGAAAAATAAATACAGCACGGCCTATTCCGATCATCATGAAAATATTTTGACAGTCGAAAATCAATATTCTGATTTAAATGGGATTTTGAATGAGGCCCTCGAAAAATTACCCGTGATCCAGCGTACTGTAATTTTATTGCGCGATTATGAAGGCTATTCGTACCATGAAATTGGAGAAATAACAAAGTTGAAAGAATCGCAAGTAAAAGTGTATATTTTTCGTGCGCGGATGTTTTTGAAACAATACATCGGAAGCCTTGACAGGGTGCTATAACATTGCCAATGATGCAGATTGATAGAAATAATTATGAAGCCTGCCTCCTCGATTATATGGAGGGGACCCTTGATGGAAAGGGTAGGGGTGAGCTTGCATTATTTTTCAGGCAAAATCCTGACCTTAGGGTAGATTTAGATGGCTATGAAAGTGCTCACCTGATGCCTGACAACAATCTTGTTTACGAAGAAAAGCAATTGTTGAAAAAATTGGAAGTCCGACGGTTTGGTTCAATCCATCAGGAAAATTATGAAGAATGGATTATCGCTTTCCTCGAAGGATACCTGTCACCAGACGGGCAAAATGAGTTTGATGGGTTTGTAAAATTGAACCCAATAGTGCAACAAGAGATCGCCGCATTTAAAAGTACTTTTTTAGTTCCCGATCAATCTGTAATTTATCAAGCTAAAGAGGGGCTAAAGAAAAAGGTTCCTTTTTATTATCGCGCTGTAATATTGTGGCCCTCTGCTGTTGCCGCCATGTTGATCATGCTTTTTGGTATTCTGATGCTCTTGAAAAATGAAAGTCAGGTATCGATTGAAAACAATATTTTAATTACTGAGAATATCAAAGATGTCCCCGGCGATGTTCTCGGAAGTGATACCAACGAAGATATTATTCCTGATCTAGTTCCTGCTATTGAACCTCCGGCTCAAATTAGCAAGCCTGTAACCCCTGAAAAAAAGGTACCATTACTTGCCAATGCAGGAGACATTACACCAGCATTAGGGTCAAAGGATAAATCTGGCTTTGTTGAGGATCGGAAATATGCCGGAAACTTCAGTATTGAACAAATGGAGATGCTTGAATTTAATGCGGAAATTCAGACGAGCGCGAGCGCAAGTTTAACAATTTCAAAGCGCGACGAGATGACCACTGCTTTCGAATACCTTGCCTTGAGGGATGCCCTTAAAGAAGAGCGGGAAAGTCAGCAAAAAGAAAAAAGTACTTTCGGAAAGGTTTTTGCCAGTCTGGGTAACAAAATCTTTGGTCCTTCCACTGATGAGTCCGGGTCATTGTTTGGTGAGCTTTCAAATAGAAGCAAGGAATCTTTTAATGAATTTGCCGAAGCCATGCCGGTTTTCCGCGAAAGCGATAAGTCAGGTAATACGAATACTTACTTTGCGCTATCCGAAAATCTGAAACTCAGGATTAGCAAAAATAAAAACAGACAGGAAACAGAAAATTCCAAAGGCATCGAATAAGCCATTGGAATTTAATTAGTGACTGCAAGAAAACGCATCATTTTCAAGTCTTTGATGAGAAGACGTCAAAGACAAGGCTTTCGAGGTTTTGAAAATCAAGGAGTTTACTTTTGTAAATAACTGTTTTCAAAACGAGAGTAACGCAGTATTTGGCGTTTTCATGCAAAGACTAATTATCAGCATTTTTTCAAATGGCAGAGGCTAGGCATCACCCATTCGTTCGTTCATGCCTTTAAGTTTTTCCAGCATCATTTTTACAATATTACTTGTGCCGATATAGATTTGTTCGATATCAGCCTCAAGCATATAACATGGTGTTGTGAAAACATTGTTTTTTTCATCAACTACAACTTCGCCATGGTTTGCCTTAACATGTGAACTTCCCATGGTTTCCACAGCAGCTGCGGTTACCTTATCCTGACCAATAGTAAGGTTTGTATTTTCCAATACTTTTGCGATAATTACAGGCGAAATACACAAAGCACCAATTGGTTTCCCAGCCTTGTGCATAGTTTTGATGGCATTTTCAACATCAGGATTTACATCACAATCGCTACCCTTTACTGCAAAGTTGCAAAGATTTTTTGCAGCACCAAAACCACCTGGTATTAGCAGGGCATCAAAATCTTTTGCATTGAACTTCTTTAAGTCCTTGATGTTTCCGCGGGCTATGCGTGCCGATTCAACAAGCACGTTTCGCTTTTCGGGCATTTCTTTGCCTGTAATATGATCAACAACGTGGTGCTGGTAAATATTGGGGGCGAAGATTTCGTAAGTCCCTCCGTGCTGTTTGATGGATAGCATGGCCAAAACAGATTCGTGGATTTCGGCGCCATCGTAAACACCGTTCCCGGCTAGTATTACTCCAAATTTACTCATGATGATAAAAATTAAAGGTTATTGTTTTTTATACTAAACAAAAAACTGATTATTCTGTTCTCTTTATGCAAATGTAAATCAAAAAAATAAAAAGTCATAAGTCTGAATTAGGATAGGCAGATCTTCAATATTTTCAGAATCTGATTATGAACTATCAGAATTCTTTTTTTAGATTAGAAATCATTTACTTTTGCCGACATATAAAATATCAGTAAACAATTTATTATGAAAAAGATTTTTCTTACAGCATTGATTTTTAGCATTTTTATCTCTGCTTATCCACAGCAACAATCAGGGATTACCAGCAATGAAATTCTTGAACATATCGAATATCTGGCATCGGAAGAGTTGAAAGGACGGAAGCCGGGAACTGCAGAATCTGTTATGGCTGCCGAATATATCAGGGATGAGTTTAAATCTGCGGGTTTAGAGGTGCTTGGTGATAAGGGCATGCAATATTTTGAGCTGGTCACGGATGTGGAGCTTGGAGCCGACAATAATTTTTCAGTAAATGGCATTGACGGTGCAGTTAACAACGATTTTATTCCTTTACCATTTTCCGAAAATGGATCTTTATCAGCATCAGCAGTTTTTGTGGGTTATGGTTTTGATATCAGCAACGACAGTGTTGTTTGGGATGATTATGATGGAATGGACCTTAATGGAAAGTGGGCAATCATTTTGCGGGGAAGCCCGGACGCTGACAGCCCCACCGGAAAATTCAATGGCAATGTTGCCGAAAGGATTAAAGTGATGGTAGCCAAAGATAAAGGTGCTGCCGGGGTGATTTTTGTTACGGGTGCACAATTTGATGAAGACGATAAATTGCTAAAACTATCTTACGATAAAAGTGCTGCCCGGGCAGGAATTCCGGTAGTTAACATAAACCGAAGCCTGGCTGATACAGTATTCTCTGGTTTTGGTTTGTCGGTTGCAAAGGCCGAAGCACGGATCATGCAAACTCTGTCGCCCTATTGTTTTACGGTTCCGGCAGTATTTGATGTTGAAACCGACGTGATTTTGAAAAAAGAGCGTGCGCAAAATGTTGTGGCAATGCTTAAAGGGAGCAATCCAGCATTGGCCGGGCAATATATTATTATTGGTGCCCACTACGATCACCTTGGAATGGGTGGGCAGGGTTCAGGTTCCAGGATGCCTGATACTGTTGCAGTCCATTATGGTGCCGACGACAATGCTTCAGGTGTTGCAGGTGTGATTGAACTGGCCGAAAAGCTGGCTTCAGAAAAAGAAAATATTGGACGGAGCATCGTCTTCATGGCCTTCGATGCCGAGGAGATGGGATTGATAGGCTCTAAGTATTTTGTTGAAAATCCGCTCGTTGATCTCGAGGAAGTAATGGCCATGATCAACTTCGATATGATTGGGAGGTTGAAGCCTGCAAAAACAGTAGCGATAGGAGGGACAGGGACTTCAGAAGAGACAGAGCAACTATTGAAGGACCTGGAAAAGAATTCCGGGCTTGAGTTTAAATTATCACCCGAAGGCTTTGGGCCATCTGACCATGCTGCATTTTACAACAAAGATATTCCGGTATTTTTTATCTCAACCGGTGCCCATGGCGATTATCATACACCTTATGATAATGTTGAGGCCATTAATGCCTTAGGTGAAGTTATGGTGGTAAAATTTGCCGAGAAATTGGTTAAAGAGCTGGCTAACCGCGATGATATGTTGACTTTTCAGGAGGCAGGCCCAAAAACAAGGGCACGCCACGGTTACAATTTTAAAGTCACTTTTGGCATTATGCCCGATTTTACTTCCACAGAAAATGACGGTCTGCGCGTAGATGCGGTTCGGGGTGATGGTCCTGCTTTTGCCGGTGGAATGGAAAAGGGCGATAAAATAGTTGCTATAGATGGAAAATCCGTTGGCAATATTTATGATTATATGGGCAGGCTAAAGAATTTGGAAGCAGGCCAAATCGTAACTGTTGATGTAATAAGGAATGGAAAAGTTGAGGTGCTTTTGATTCAGTTATAAGGTGAACTGGAGTAATGGAGTGCTGGAGTAATGTAGCCGGCTGCTCCTATGAGGGCGAAGTTTTTCATGAATTAAGGTTCAAAGATTTGGAAATTCAAAGATTCGAGATTTAAAGATTCAAAAATTCAAAGATTCAAGAATTCAAAGGTTTTAGTGTTGCTAACTTTTGAATTAGGAATTTTTGAATCAGGCAACCATCATATAAATTCTATTACAAATGGCAAATTTTAACGACATCATCAATTCACCTAAACCGGTTCTTGTTGATTTTTCGGCCGAATGGTGTGGCCCCTGCAAAATGATGGCTCCCATTCTTAAAGAGGTGGCCGGTAAAGTGGGCGATAAAGCAAGGATCATTAAAATTGATGTGGACAAAAATCCGGCTGTAGCCCAAAAATACCAGGTGATGAGCGTGCCGACAATCATGGTATTTAAAAATGGCGAGATCAAATTCCGTGAACCTGGGGTGATGCAGGCGCCGCAATTGGTGAGTTTGTTAGAGCGGAATATGTAGTTCAGGCTGCTGTGATTTGCTTGTAGGATGTTTTTATGACCGATGTTTGCTGCTTGATGACCGATGTTTGTCCATATCAACCAATCACCAATCACCAATCGACAATCACCAATCGACAATCACCAATAAAAAATATCTTACTTCAGCCTTCCCTACTCAAACACGATCTTCCCCTCGTATCGTAACTTCCCATTGGTTAGCACTGCATTGTAAATCCCTTTGGCAAAAGCTTCCAGGTTAATGCTGACGCGCTCAGCCTGCATGTTGATGGTTTTAACAAGGTATCTTTCAATGAACTTACCGCGAATTATTGAATTGGAGTCAACCGCTATTTAACCCGATAAAAACCGTTTCTTTGCATTTTCAAAGCAGAAATCATGATCGAATTCTTTCAGCAGGAAATTTTCAGGAAGTTTATCAAGTTTGGAATCGTGGGATTCACGGGCTTGTTTGTTGATTATGGTATTACTTATGTTTCGAAAGAGAAGCTGAAAATTCAGAAATACATCGCCAATGCCATTGGGTTTTGTGCTGCTGCAACCACTAATTATTTCCTCAATCGTATCTGGACTTTCCAAAGCACCGATCCGGAAATTTTCATCGAATATTCCCAATTCATTTTTGTGTCCTTAATTGGGCTGGGGATTAACACACTCATCCTTTGGTTGATCGTTAGCAAGTTCAAGCTTAATTTTTACTTGTCCAAGTTTTTCGCAATCATGGTGGTCACTGTATGGAATTTTTTCGCGAATTTGTACTTTACTTTTGCTTAAGGAAGTCGGAGACTGGAAGCCAGATTTTGGATGAATTCTGCTCCGGCCCACACTGATTACCGTTTACCAATCACCGATCACTATTCACTAATCACTGATCACTGTTCACCGATCACTATTCACTAATCACCATTCACCTTCCCCACTAATAAGTCTTCGTCATATCTTCCGGCACACAAATGGTGAAGTTTGCTGTACCTGTATTTTCCTCTTCAAGTTCATCAATTTCAACTTGCTCAACAGTTGTTATGGTTACTATTTTCAGATCAGGATTTTGGTTTTTCAGGTACCAAACTATTCCTTCAAAATTATCGGAATGATAAGCGCCGTTATAATGAATAACCAATTTTCCGGGAGCCCAGTTTTCAAGGGTAAAGTGTGCCATGGTCGCATCTTTGATGGCTTGTGCTTTAGGCAGGTTCGGATTGGCGTGTCCCGCGCCCATTCCGCCCATCATTTCCATCATGGCTTTGTATCCGGGGAGTTCGGGGTCGTAGGCCGGTGGGAGGGGGGCTATAAAATATTTGGCATGGTCCGACAAAGAATCGAGTCCTTCAAATCCCTTTTTATGGACAACAGAGGCATATCTTCTTGGTATGTTTGATGCCACAAATATCAGGTTATTTTCTTTGGCAAATTCGATCAGCGGCTTATAGTCAGTTTTGTAATTGTCCCATAATTTAGCTTCAGCTTCAAAGTTTTTATCGCGGATCGTACCGGTTAAATATTCATCTAATATCAGTTGGTTGTCTGATTCAAACATTTCGGCTGCAAGCACCAGGTTAGTACCCTTTTCATCAAACAGATCTTCGGTAACTTGCAATTGCAACCAATGACTGATCGGATTGTTGTGCAACTCGCCAAACATCACTATGTCGGCATCCAAAGCAGCATCAATCATTTTTTTGTACTTCACTTCTTTGCCTTTTTCATTATAGAGCATATAGGCTGGCTTGTCAGATTTGAGTGCTGTTGCTGAAATAAAAATGAGGATCAGCCATAGGTATTTTAACTTTTTCATAAATGTTATTGATTTTTACTTTCGATGGATTGTACCAGGGTTTTTTTAATTTTTTCGTTGATGGGCATGGAATTGCCTTCCTTATCAATATTAACAAAGAGCATTTCTGTAGAACAAACTGTATCTTCCTTTCTTGTGTCGAAACAAAACCTTCGGGCTTCGAGGTATAATGAAATGGATGACTTTCCCACATTCATTACTTTTCCATAGATACGGATGTGGTCGTTTACCTTCACAGGCTTTTTGAAAAGTACTTCATCCATTTTTAGGGTAACCATATTAGGTGAGCAACTCTCCTCGGCTGCCATGGTACCACCCGATTCATCCATCCACGAAAGCATACGGCCACCAAACAGGTTATTATTGATGCCGATGTCGCTGGTTTTGCAAATTTTGGTTGAGATAAGGCGCATGATAAAAATGTTTAACTTATTGACAGTAGTTAGTGACTGCCCCTATTCAAATTAAATTTCTTTTTCTTCAAGCCTTCAGCCCTGAAAACAAAGGGGAGCAAGTCTTCAACACTATGGATGGCAAAGACTCTTCCACTTTGCCCCATCAGCAAAATACGAATTTTTTTATCCTGACGGGATTCAGATTCAGACATGACCTGCCGACATGATCCGCATGGTGTTACCGGCTCATCAATCTGAAAATCCTGGGTTTTCGCAGTTATCGCAACCACTTCAATACTTGCATCAGGGTAAATGGCGTTGGCATGAAAAAAGGCCACCCTTTCGGCACAAAGACCGGATGGATAGGCCACGTTCTCCTGGTTATTTCCCAAAACTGTTTTTCCGTTACTAAGTCTCAATGCCGCGCCAACCTTAAAATGTGAGTAGGGGGCATAAGCATTTTCTGTAGCTTCAATGGCCTGTCGCATCAATTCAGCTTCACCCTCGGTTAATTCGTCAATTGAAGCATATTCTTCAAATTCAAAACTAAATTTATTCACCTTCATCAGTTGAGTTTTAAATGTAGATAGCGAAAGTACAAATTAATTTTTGGATCGAAACAGGAAAAATGCGAATTTGGATCACGGGAGGATATGGAGAATTGGAGTAGTGGAGTTTTGGAAAAATGAGAAGATAACAGTTGACAGCACCATTAACCCTTTTGTAACTATAAATCCTGCTCCCTTGCTATACCATTTTGAGCATCCTATTTCCTCAACAGGGAATTCGAAATAACAGATTTGCAATACAGTAGGGGGGGTAACAATTCAACAATTCAACAATTCAACCCGCCTTCGCCCTTGGTGAAAAAGGTAAACCAAAAGTTTTTATGGTCAGGGCTACGGCGAGGCAGGCAATTTAACAATTTAACCCCTCACCTCTAATTCATCCCACCTGACTGTCCACTCAAAATACTTCCATAGTTTTGCTTTTCCTCAATTAATTCGATGGCTTTTTTTACTTCAGGGTCAGATTTTAGGCTGGCTATAACTTTGCCTTTTTGATAGTAGTAGCGTGCTACGATTTCAATAGTCAGGATTTCACTAATGATTTCCTTGTGTGTCAATAAATCTTCGTCTTTATTGTGGTTCAATATTTTTTCCAACGCTTCTAATTCAGTGCTGATGCTTGCATAATAATTTTCTTTTTCCGCAGCTTCTTTTAACTTTTCCAGTGTTTTTTCGCTGGCTGTTGTATATTCAAAATCCTCCCTGCTATTCACATAATCCACAAAATCGTCGTACATTTCATCTGTAAAAACAAAGTCCTCAGGAGATGGAATTTCACTGTGTTCCAGGTAATATTTATTGGCGTAATCAAACATAATGTATTTGATGAATAGAGAGGTTGTTAAAGGGCTCATTTGTTGCGGCTCAAGCAAAATATCAGGTTCAATGCCAGCACCATCAAATACTTTTCTACCATTTTTTGTTTTAAACTCGGCGAGGAGTGAGTCAGGAACTTTGTGTGCATAACCATCTTCATCTTTGTGCGAATAGTCGATAGCTTGTATGCACATGCCACTGGGAATGTAATATTTGGCAACCGTAACTTTCACTTTCGAATTGTAACTTAGGGGGAGTACATTTTGCACCAATCCTTTTCCATAGGTACGCTGCCCAACAATCACACCACGGTCGAGGTCCTGCATTGCTCCCGAAACGATTTCCGATGCTGAGGCACTTCCCGGATCCACAAGAAATACCAGCGGAATTTCCAAATCGACAGGTTTTTTTGTAGTGTAGTAGGATTTGTTTCTTGAACTTTCTTTTCCTTTGGTGCTCACCACCAACTCGCCCTTATCGGTAAATATATTTACAATGTTAACAGCTTCATTAAGCAAGCCGCCACCATTTCCGCGCAAGTCAAAAACCAGGCCTGTCATGTCATTGTTTTCCTGTAGATCAACAAAAGCATTTTGTACTTCATTGCCGGCATTGTGTGTAAAGCCCGAAAGTTTGATGTACCCAACGTGTTCGTTTAACATTCCGTAATAGGGGATGTTGTCAATTTTTACATTTTCGCGCTTTAATTCAATAGCGATGGGCTCGTCAGCGTTCACCCGCTCAATGAGGATTGTTATCGTTGTTCCCGGTTCGCCTTTCAGTATATTACTTACTTCTTCGGTAGATTTTCCCATGGCTGTTTGCCCGTCCACTTCAAGGATTTTGTCGCCGGCGATCAAACCGCTTTTTTGAGCAGGAAAACCTTCGTATGGTTCCGAAACAACCACATAATCACCCTGCTTGTGTATCAGTGCCCCAATGCCCCCATATTGCCCGGTGGTGAGTAATTTGTAATCCTCAATTTGCGATTCGGGTATGTAGTTGGTAAACGGATCCAATGTTTCCAGCATGGCATCAATGCCGGTTTTCATTAAATCTCCGGGGTTAACATCGTCAACATAGTTCATGTCGAGTTGCTTGTACAATTCAGTGAAAATGTCAAGGTTTTTCGAGATTTCAAAATCGTTGTTGTTTTCCTGTGCAACAGTTGTAAAACCAAATGCGAAAAACGTAAATAGAAGCAGGTAAATGTTTATAAGGTTTCTCATGTCGGATGTTTTTTCGTAAGTCAAAAAGAAGTTGTGTTATAAGGTTATTTTTGCTGTTCTTTTAAGTCCAAGATTAAACGGTGAATGACTTGAATTATTTTTTTTTCAATCTCGTCGAAGGAAGGCGATTTCCTGGCGGTAAAGATAAAAGCAACAGTAATTTTTAGTGCCTGGCTATCCAGTTCTTCGTATAATATTGATTTGTTTTTGCGGTAGCTCTCCCGTACGAGGCGCTTTATCCTGTTCCTATCGACGGCTTTTTTGAAATTTCTTTTTGGTATTGTAATAAGGGCTTTCGCCGGATATGGGCCTGTAAACTTATCGGTATCAGCCACCTTGCAATAAACCACCTTAAAAGGAAAGTTGAAGAAGGATCCTCCTTTGCTAAAAAGCTTGTCTATTAGCTTTTTATTACACAGCTTTTCGGTTTTGGTGAATGTTTGTCTGGTGTACATAAAAAAAATGTTTTGGCAATTTACTCACCAAAACATTTGTGTATTTTTATTCTCAGTTAAAAATTGTTAAACCCTACCAATAAGCAAGTTTCTTATGTTAAGATTTCGCTTTTTGGCCATTTTTCTTGTGGGCTTTTTCAAGATATTGATTCAAAGCCATGGTCATCGAAGGAGCTGATTTTGTAGGTGCGTTAAGGTCAAGTTTAAAACCTGCTTCTTTTACTGCCTTGGCAGTTGCCGGTCCGAAAACTCCGATCTTCGTATCGCCCTGCTCAAAATCAGGAAAGTTTTTTAACAATGAGGCAACGCCCGATGGGCTGAAGAAGATGAGCATGTCATATTTAACAATATTTACCTTCGACAGGTCACTGGCTAGTGTTTTGTAAATTATAGCCTTGGAGTAATTAACCTTGTTGTCATCCAGTAATTTTGGGATCGAGAGTTTGTGAATATCCGAACACGGCAATAGAAACTTTTCATCACTGTGCTTTTTAATCAATTCCAGTAAATCCTTAAAATTTTGCTTTCCGTGAAAAATTTTACGCTTGCGGTACTGAACATATTTTTGCAGATAGAAGGAGGTTGATTCCGATATGCTGAAATACTTCATGTTATCAGGTACTTCTACGCGCATTTCCTTGCACATCCTGAAAAAGTGATCAACCGAATTTCTGCTGGTGAAAATAACAGCGGAATGATCGAGGATACTTACTTTATCTTTCCTGAAATCCCTTGCAGGGATTCCAACTACTTTAATAAACTTTTCAAAATCAACTTGTACGTTAAACTTCTGACCCAAATCTTTATATGGCGATTTAATAGGATCAGCTGGCTTTGGCTGCGAAACAAGTATGGTCTTAATCATTCAATTTAGGTTTTTGTTGTTTTCCAAATTCAAGTCCTATCGAAGCCTTTATCTACAATTGATTAGCAACTGAAATTGCCTTAATTATTATCAAAACAGGTAAAATTTCGAGGGTGCAAAAGTAAATAAAAAAATGATACAACAAATATTTTCGTTCACCCAAAATAATAGACGTTCCCTTTACAGTCCTGAACATGAACAATAAAGCAATAAGTCCAATGGCCAGGTACATTGAGACTAAAGACCTGTCGTAGATGGAAACGATCAGTACAGGCAATAACAAAATGGCGCCAATGGCATTAAATTTGAAACTATTAACGGCATATCTTTTAGCTATTCCCTTAGCTTTAAAAACGTAGCCACTCAATCTGGCTAACAAAAGTTGCACTATGAATAAAACGGCAATAATTGCAGGAATTATCATAAAATGCATGAAGGTGTAATCTCCATCCCCCGCTTCAAAGAGTTTAAACTTTTGAAGGAGGATAAAAGTAAATACAGAATAAACCAAAACCGTCAATAAAAACAACAGGAAGGTAAAACCTGCAGGTGAATCATTTTGTAAGCTCGGCTTTGAGGATTGAATGGATTGAAATATGTTCCGCAATGTTTTATTTCCGGCAAACCTGATAATTGCCAGGATAAGCAGACAGCCGAGCAGAATTATCATTGGCCATGCAATCCGGGGTTCAGCAATCAATTTTGGATTGATGATAGCTTGTTGGTTCTGCGAACTTGTAACAAACCTATTATGCGTCACTTGGTTTGTAACTGTATCTTTTAAAGCACTGGTTACTTCAAAACTTAAGCTGGAATCCGCCGATGGAGTTGGTTCTGCCACCTCATTCACCGTTGTGGGCGAATCGTAAAAATGATATATTGTATCAGATTGAAAAGCCAAGGTCCTTTGATTTTTTGATTTTGCAAAATTAGTGATATTTCAGGGGCCTTAGCATTAGAAAATACCTTATTTTTGAAGTGCTAAAAAATTTATGAATAATAACAAAAATCAAAGCATGTTTAATCTAATTTTATTTGGCCCTCCAGGCTCGGGAAAAGGGACTCAAGCAGTAAAAATTGCAGAGAAATATAATTTTGCACACATTTCTACAGGAGATATTTTTAGAAGTGAGATAAAAAATAAAACCGAACTTGGCCTAAAGGTCCAGGAAGTAATTGAAAGAGGTGAACTTGTTCCTGATGAGTTGCTGGTTGCGATTTTGGATAATGCAATTGGTACGTATTCTGATGTAGATGGATTTATTTTTGACGGATTTCCGCGAACGCTCAGGCAAGCAGCGGACTTCGATAGCCTGCTCACTTCAAAAAGCCAAAGTGTATCGCTGGTGTTGGCATTGCAGGTTGATGAAGAAGAGGTGATTAAAAGATTGTTGAAACGTGCACAACTACAGGGCCGTAAAGATGATACCGAGGATGTAATTCGCAACCGGATGGTTGTTTATCACACACAAACCAGCCCACTAATCGATTTGTACACAGCGCAAAATAAGTATGAAGTGGCTTGTGGAAGTGGCACGATTGACGAAATTTCAGAAAACCTTTGCAAGATAATCGATAGGCATATTTAGCCAGGTGTTCATTGAATGCTTGAATTAAACAAACTAATTATACAACTTATGACAGGGATTTGCCGCAGCATGTCCCTATTTTTTTGCTTTAATCCACCAAACTCTTCGATACCGAAACATTTGTGTCCTCGTCGTAGTGTACAGTAAAGCCCAATTTTTTAAACACGGCAATCATTGGTTTGTTATCCTTGGTGGTTTCGGCAAATATTCTTTTCAATCCATTGGCTTTGGCAATTTCAAGGCAATATTGTGTTAAGATTTTACCGAGGTCTTTACGTTGCCACGCGTCAGTAATCAGAATGGCATATTCAACCGTTTCAACATCGGGGTCGGCAATCAGGCGCCCTACACCGATGAGTTTCCTCTCGCCATCTTCTTCCACCTCGGCAACAATAGCAAGTTCGCGGGCATAATCGATATAGCAAAACTGGGTAGCTACCTCGTGCGAATCGAAATGAAAGTTGTACCTGAACCTCGAGTAAATAGATTCTTTGGAGCAACTGCCCAGCATATCCAGCCACAAGGGCTCATCTTCGGGTTTGATAGGCCTGAGCAAAGTATCGGTTCCGTCCAGGAGTTTAATCTTCTTGATGTATCTTTCCGGATAGGGGCGGAGTAAAAGATGTGAATAAGGCTGTACGGGATTCTTCAGGGTTTCCTCGTCAATCATAACACTAACATCCAATGCAATAACGTCATCTTTAGTAACTATAATGGGGTTGATGTCCAGTTCTTCAATTTCCGGATAATCGGCTGCCAGGTACGACAGGCGGATCATCACCTCAACCAGCTTATTGATGTTTTTGGGCTCACTGCCACGGTAGCCTTTTAGCAAGGGGTAAATGTTTAAGGACTCGAGCATTTGGTTGGCTAACCTCTCGTTCAATGGAGGGAATTCAAGTCTTTTGTCAGCGAACAGTTCAGCTTCTGTACCTCCCATCCCCACGAGGAAAACAGTTCCGAAAATGGAATCTTTCTTAATGCCAAGGATCATTTGCACCGAATCTTTAAGGTCAATCATTTTTTGAACGGTGATGCCTTCAATCCTTGCACCCGGGGCGTTTCTGTGAACACGCTCCATAATTCCATGGAAAGCCGCAATCAGGATTTCATCGTTCTTAACATCCAATGCAATGCCCCCAACATCGGTTTTATGAGAAATATCTGGCGACTCAATCTTTAAAACAACCGGGTAGCCAATTTCGTTGGCAATGCGCAGGGCTTTGGTTTCACCTATCGCCAGAATGGGTTCAGTGGAAGGGATCCCATAAGCATTTATCAATGCCTTGGCATCTTGCTGGCTCAGAAATTTCTCTTTTGGGAATATCTCGTTTACAAATTTCTCCCGTAGGTTCTGCATGTCGTAGTGAAATGAAACCGGGATTTCTTTAGGCGTTTCAAACAGTGCATCCATATTTTTCGAATAGTCAACCAGGGTCATAAATGCTCTTACGGCCTGTTCCGGAGTTCCAAAAGTTGCAATGCCCGAACTGTTAAATAGTGTCCTTGCTTCATGCATGCTATTTCCACCGAGCCAGGTGGTCATAATAGGTTTTGCAGAGTTTTCCGAAATGCTGATAATTGCCTTTGCGGTTTCTGTTGGCCTGGTCATGGCCTGAGGAGTTAAAATAACCAGTAATGCATCAACACCGGGGTCGTTTATTACAACTTCTGCAGCCGAAGCAAACCGAGCAGGGTTTGCATCGCCAAGTACATCCACCGGGTTGCCATGCGACCAGTAAGGTGGAAGTATTTCGTTGAGCTTGGTTATACTCTCGCTCGAAAGTTTGCAGAGTTTGCCACCTTTGGCAATAAGGCCGTCGGTTGCCATTACACCAGGGCCGCCGGCGTTGGTAACTATGGCAAGGTTCGATCCTTTTGGGATGCGCTTGCGGCCAATTAAATCCGTAAAATCAAAAATGTTTCCAATATTAAACACACGGGCAACACCGGCACGCCTGAATAGGGCATCATAAATGGCATCTTCCGAAGCAAGCGCCCCGGTATGGGATGCCGCAGCTTTGGCTGACTCGGGAAAGCGGCCAGCCTTGTAAACGATAATCGGCTTTTTGCGCGCGAAGGCCCGGGCGGCAGTCATAAATTGTTGTGCAAAGGTGATCGACTCAACATACAATACCATCGACTTTGTGTTGCCATCCTGTCCAAGGAAATCAATCAAGTCGCCAAATCCAACATCCATCGTATTTCCAATGGAAACAAAATATGAGAAACCGATATTTTCGCCCATCGCCCAATCAAGTATGGCAGTTCCCAGTGCACCTGATTGAGAAATAAATGCCACATGTCCTTTTTTTGGCATACCCACGGCAAAGCTGATATTCATTTGTTGATGAGGGGCAATCAATCCCAGGCAGTTTGGCCCAATCACCCGCATATCGTATTTATCAACAATACTTTTCACCCTTTCTTCCAGTTCCTTGCCTTCATCACCGGTTTCCTTAAAACCAGCCGACATAATGATAAGCCCCTTGACCCCTGCTTCCCCACATTCTTCAACAAGTTGAGGGACAGCCTGGGCATTTGTAGTGATCACCGCCAGGTCAGGGACCTTAGGCAGGCTTTTTACAGTCGGGAAGCATGGGATGCCAAGCACCGCTTCATATTTTGGGTTAACCGGGTAAACTACACCTCTGAATCCACCGCCAACTAAATTGCGAAGGGTCATCCCTCCAACAGTATCAGGATTAGCAGGAACACCAATGAGTGCGATACGCTTAGGGCGGAATATGCTGTTTAAACTACGAATTGCCATAATGTAAAAGTTGTTTTAGAAATACAAGGATGCAAAAAAATGACCTGTTAACAATCACCGTTAACGAATTCACAAAAATAGGAAACAAAACGATAAACGTAACAGGGAGTGATTAATTTTAGGTTAAATCCTAAGCAATGATAAAATGATAAAATGTGGCAATGAGGCAATGATAAAATGATGCAATGATAAAATGTGAGAGCAAAGTGCGAGGAGCAGAGAGTAGAGAGCAGAGAGCAGGGAGCAGGGAGCAGAGAGCAGGGAGCAGAGAGCAGGGAGCAGAGAGCAGA
>Ga0307929_1001610_pt1 | contig 16384 bp, 13 predicted proteins | sample AceLakmetage1330_FD_203160 | JGI IMG/M metagenome (GOLD analysis project Ga0307929, IMG submission 203160) | Saline water microbial communities from Ace Lake, Antarctica - #1330 | ecosystem: Environmental > Aquatic > Non-marine Saline and Alkaline > Saline | place: Antarctica: Ace Lake...
CCGCAATGTGCCCTGGCTGACGGCGGACACAAAATCCTCGATCAACTTCACGCCTTTGCATCAGCTTGACGGCATCATCACCCCCAACGGCTTGTGTTTTGAACGCCACCACAGCGGCGTGGCGCAGATTGATCCGGCGCAGCACCGGCTGATGATCAACGGACTGGTCGACCGGCCATTGGTGTTCACGCTGGACGACCTACGCCGCTTTCCGCGCGAAAACCGCATCTGTTTTATGGAATGCACCGCCAATTCCGGCATGGAATGGCGCGGCCCGCAGATGGACGGCGTGCAATACACCCACGGCATGATCCACAATGTGCAATATACCGGCGTGCCGCTGCGCCACCTTCTGGCCGAGGCCGGGGTGCAGCCGAAGTCAAAATGGCTGCTGGCCGAAGGGGCCGACAGCGCGGCGATGAGCCGGTCAATCCCGATGGAAAAGGCGCTGGATGACTGCCTTGTCGCGTTCGCACAAAACGGCGAGGCATTGCGCCCCGAAAACGGCTATCCCCTGCGACTGGTCCTGCCCGGCTGGGAAGGCAACATGTGGATCAAATGGCTGCGACGGCTTGAGGCGGGGGATGAACCCTGGCATCACCGCGAAGAAACCTCAAAATACACCGATCTGATGACCGATGGCAGCGCGCGGCGGTTTACCTGGCAGATGGACGCGAAATCGGTCATCACCAATCCTTCGCCACAGGCGCCGATCACGCACGGGCCTGGTCATATGGTGCTGACAGGTCTGGCCTGGTCTGGTCGCGGCACGATCCCACGGGTCGATATCACGCTTGATGGCGGCAAAAACTGGCATCAGGCGCGGATTGACGGGCCAAGCCTGCCCGCGTCCGCGCACCGGTTTTACCATGAGTTTCATTGGGACGGCCGCGAAATGCTGCTGCAATCGCGCGCCCATGACAGCACGGGCTATGTCCAGCCGACCAAGGACCAGCTGCGCGCCTGGCGCGGCATCAATTCGGTTTACCACAATAACGGCATCCAGACATGGTATGTGAACGAACGCGGCGAGGCGGAAAATGTTGAGGTTTCCTAAAGCTCTGACCCTGGTTCTGCTGGTTGCTGGCCCCTTGGCCGCACAGCCCCTTGGCCTAGGCCGCACGGCCCTGCCCGCCGAAATCGCCGCCTGGGATACCGACATTCGCCCTGATGGTCGGGGGTTGCCTGACGGCGAAGGCTCAGCCCTTGAGGGCGAAAGCCTCTACACTGAAAAATGCGCCGCCTGCCACGGCGATTTCGGCGAAGGCGTTGACCGATGGCCGGTGCTGGCAGGCGGGCAAGGCACGCTGAGAGACTCGCGACCGGTTAAAACGCTGGGGTCATACTGGCCCTATCTGTCCACCGCCTGGGACTACATTTATCGCGCCATGCCGTATGGCGATGCGGCCAGCCTGACACCCGGCGAAACCTATGCGTTGGTGGCCTATCTGCTTTACTTGAACGACCTGGTCGAAGACGATTTCACCCTGACCCGCGACGGCCTGGCGGCCTTTTCCCTGCCAAACGCCCCGTCGTTTCGCAACGATGACCGCCCGAAGGTGGAGTATCCGGCCCTGACCACGGCCTGCATGACCGACTGCAAAGACAAGGTCGACATCACCGCCCGCGCCCTGGACGTGACGCCCGACTGACCGTGAAGCGCGCGTTTTCACCTTCGCGCGAGGTTCCGCGCAAACCTGCCCGCATCGCCCCTGATTTGTGATAGACTGTGCCAAACCCCGTTCGCATAATCCCCGACAGGAGGCCCACCGCATGTTAAATCCGCTTAAATCCGCACTGATCCTGCTGGCAACCCTCGCTGCCCTCACCCTGCCTGCATTTGCCGAAGAAGAGGTCCCTGTCGGTGATGACGGTCTGCACAAACAGCCCTGGTTTGCCGACAGTTTTCTGGAATTCGGCGATGATCTGGCCGATGCCGCCGCCGAGGGCAAGCACCTGCTGGTCCTGATCGAACAAGCCGGCTGCCCTTACTGCCGCGAATTGCACCGCGTGAACTTCCAACGGGCCGAGATCACCGATTTCCTTCAGGAACATTTCGTAGTCATCCAGCTTGACCTATTCGGATCGCGCGGCACGGTTGATTTTGACGGCGACGAACTGGAAGAGCGCGACCTGGTGTTCAAATGGGGCGCACAATTTACCCCGACCACGATCATCTTTGCCGCTGAGAAAGCCGGGGCCGACAGCTATCGCGCGGCCGAAGCGTTTCGCTTGCCGGGCTATCTGAAACCGTTTCACTATATGACGTCGCTGGAATACGTGGTCAGCGGCGCTTACAAAGATCAGGCGTTTCAGCGGTTTCTCGGCGACAAGGTGCGCGACCTTGGCGAACAGGGCATCACCCCGGATGTCTGGTAGGCACCGAATTTGATTGCCGCGCCCGGCCTGAAAGTTAAACTTTCCCGCAGCAAAACAGGCAGGGCAAAATGGCGTCACGGCAAGGTGCGATCCGGCGGGTCAGTGATTGGGTGCAAACGGGCGGCTTCAAGGCCGATCTGACGCGGCTTGTGGCGATTGAAAGCGAAAGCCAGACGCCGGAAAAGGCGGCTGAGTTACGGCGCTATCTGACCGACGGCATCACCCCTTTGCTTGAAACTCTTGGCTTTCAAACCAAGGTTCTGCCCAACCCCGACCCCAAAGGCGGACCGTTTCTGATTGCTGACAGGATCGAAAAGCAGGGCCTGCCAACGGTTCTGACCTATGGCCACGGCGATGTCGTTTACGGCCAGCGGGGCCGTTGGGCCGAGGGCCTTGACCCCTACCGGCTGCAACAAAAAGGCGATCGCCTTTATGGCCGGGGCACGGCGGATAACAAGGGCCAGCACCTGATCAACCTGACCGCCCTTCGTATGGTTCTGGCGGAACGCGGGCATCTTGGTTTTAACGTCAAACTGATCCTGGAAATGGGGGAAGAGGCGGGTTCAGCCGGGCTTGATGCCTTTGTTGGCACCCACAAGGACCGGCTGGCCGCTGATGTTCTGATCGCATCGGACGGGCCGCGATTGCAGCCCGAAGTGCCGACGGTTTTTACCGGATCGCGCGGGGCGCTGAATTTTGGCCTGTCGGTCAACTTGCGCGACGGCGCGCATCATTCTGGCAATTTTGGCGGCCTGCTGGCTGACCCGGCGATGATCTTGGCGCATGCGCTGGCCGGCATCACCGATGCCCGTGGCAGCCTGCAAATCCCCGAATGGCGGCCCGACAGCCTGACGCCTGAAATCAGCGCGATGTTGCGCGACCTGCCGGTTGGCGGCGGTGGGCCTGAGATTTCCGCAGATTGGGGGGAGCCGGGTTTAAGCCCGGCCGAACGTGTGTTCGGCTGGAACTCCTTCGCCGTTTTGGCACTGAAAAGCGGCGTGCCGCACGGGCCGCAAAACGCGATTGCCGGACATGCACGCGCGGCCTGCCAGTTGCGGTTCGTAACCGGCACAGATCAGGCCGACATTCTGCCTGCGCTACGGCGGCATCTGGATCGGCGGGGCTTTCAGGCAGTTGAAATCACAACCGAAAACGGCGTAAACGCGCCCGCAACCCGGCTTGACCCCGGCCATCCCTGGGTCAGGTTCACCGCGCAATCCTGCGCCAAAACTACCGGCCAGCCACCGCATGTTTTGCCCAATCTGGGCGGCTTCATCCCCAATCATGTGTTCAGCGATATCCTGGGCCTGCCAACGATCTGGCTGCCGCATTCCTATGCCGGATGCAACCAGCACGCCCCCGACGAGCATGTGTTACTGCCCGTCTCGGAAAGTGCTGCGCAGGTGATGGCGGGCCTGTTCTGGGATCTAGACGATCCTGACCGGAAAGACCCCTGCCCTACCCTCTAAGGCTGTCCAAATTGTCAGCATACCACCCGACGGTTTCGCGCAGCCCATCGGCCAGCGATATCGACGGCAGCCAGCCCAGCGCCTGCAATTTGCTTGAATCCATCAGCTTGCGCGGGGTGCCGTCGGGTTTGGAGCGGTCAAACACCAGCTTGCCTTTGAAGCCGGTAAACTCCGCAATCATCTTCGCGACTTCGCCGATTTTCACGTCACTGCCAACCCCGGCATTGATGTGGGAGTTCATCGGATCGGTCTGGCCCGCCAGCTTTTCCTGCGGCAGATCCATCAGATAAACGCTGGCTGATGCCATGTCATCGACATGCATAAACTCGCGGCGCGGCGCGCCACTGCCCCAGACAACAACCTCATCGGCATTGTTGGCCGCAGCCTCATGAAACCGCCGGATCAGGGCCGGGATCACATGGCTGTTTTCCGGGTGGAAGTTGTCATTAGTGCCATAAAGATTGGTCGGCATGATGCTGCGATAGTCGCGGCCATATTGCCGGTTATAGCTTTCGCACAGCTTGATACCGGCGATCTTGGCGATGGCGTAAGGCTCATTCGTTGGCTCAAGCAGACCAGTCAGAAGCGAGGCTTCGGCAATCGGCTGTGCTGCCAGTTTCGGGTAGATGCAGCTTGATCCCAGGAACATCAGCTTTTGCACATCCGAGCGATGCGCCGCATGGATGATATTGGCCGCGATCATCAGGTTTTCATAGATAAACTCCGCCGGGAAGGTGTTGTTGGCGTGGATGCCCCCCACCTTGGCCGCAGCCAGATAGACTTGGTCGATCTTTTCGTTGGCGAAAAAACCAGCCACCTGGGTTTGTGACATCAGATCAAGGTCAGCCCGGCTGCGGCAAATCAATTCAGCCCCGCCTGCTGCTTCAAGGTGGCGAAGAATGCCACGCCCGACCATGCCGTTATGTCCGGCGACGAATATCCGCTTGGTCATGTTGACCCCCTATGCTGCGTTCCGGCCCGGTCTGAAATCAGGTTTCCGGCCCGCCGAAACTGTCGTTTTCAAGATCATAGCGCACCATGCCGGCCACCAGTTCCGGAAAGGACACCTTGCGTTTCCAGCCCAATTCCCGCTCGGCTTTGGTCGGATCCCCCAGCAACAATTCAACCTCGGCCGGGCGGAAATATTTCGGGTCGATCTGCACCAGCACCTTGCCGCTGGCCTTGTCGATGCCCTTTTCGTCAACCCCCGTGCCTTGCCAGACGATCTGGGTGCCGACCTCGGCAAAGGCGAGTTCAACGAATTCGCGCACGGTATGGGTTTCGCCGGTGGCGATCACGTAATCAACCGGTTCTTCCTGTTGCAGCATTAGCCACATCGCTTCGACATAGTCGCGGGCATGGCCCCAATCGCGCTTGGCGTCGATATTGCCAAGCCGCAATTCCTGCTGCCTGCCCTGATGGATTTTCGCCACCGCCTGGGTGATTTTCTTGGTCACGAAGGTTTCGCCCCGGCGCGGGCTTTCGTGGTTGAACAGGATGCCGTTGCAGGCAAACATATCGTAGGATTCCCGGTAGTTAACGGTCACCCAATAGGAATAAAGTTTTGCCGCCCCATAGGGCGATTTCGGGTAAAACGGCGTGGTTTCTGACTGGGGCTCAGTACCCGGAATGCCGCCGAACAGCTCCGAGGTTGAGGCCTGGTAAAACCGCGTATCGACCTTGCTGTCGCGGATCGCGTCCAGCAGGCGGACAGTGCCAACGCCGGTGACTTCGGCGGTATATTCCGGCACCTCAAACGACACGCCAACATGGCTTTGCGCGCCAAGGTTATAGATTTCCTGCGGATTTACGTCCGCAATCAAACGGTGCAGACTGCTGCTATCCGCCAGATCACCGTGATAGGTGTGCAGGTTCTTGTGCTCAAAAATATGATCAATCCGCGGGGTCGTGAAAACCGAGGAGCGGCGCAAAATCGCGTGCACTTCATACCCTTTATTTAGCAGCAATTCCGCCAGATAAGACCCGTCCTGCCCGGTAATGCCGGTTAAAAAGGCTGTTTTCGCCATGACTGCTCTCCATTCATTTTTTTCCGGCAGAGTAATCGTGTTTTGAGGCCGTGACCACCTGTTTTCCTACCCTAAAAGATCAGGCGACAGGCGGGGTGCCGCCGGCCTGTTTGCGCCGCGCGATATAGTCGTCCAACCGGCCTGCACGCTCATCAGCCCCAGCCGGCGGTTTGAAATTCGCCAAGCGCTCCTGCCAGATCGCAGTTGCGCGCTGATCGGCGGAAAGGGCGCCATTTTCCGTCCACTGGCCGAAGTTTGACCAATCGGCCACCAAGGGATCGTAAAACGCGGTTTGGTAGCGGTCCATCGTGTGTTCGGTGGCGAAGAAATGCCCGCCGGGCTGAACGTCGGCAAGGGCCGCAAACGCCATTTCCGCGTCGTCCGCAACGGTCCGGCTCGCCAGTTCGGCAAACGTTTGCACCATCTCCATATCGGTGATCAGCTTTTCATAGCCAAGGGTCAGCCCGCCTTCCAGCCAGCCCGCCGCATGCACGATGTAAGTGCCGCCCGCCAGCACTCCCGCCCAGGTGCCCATTTCGGTTTCATGCGCGCCCTGCGCATCCGCCATGTTCGAGGCCGACCCAGACGCCGTGCGCCACGGCAGCCCGATCCGCCGCGCCAATTGGCCTGACCCCAGCGTCGCCTTGACATGCTCCGGCGTGCCGAAAGCAGGCGCCCCTGACTTCATGTCGACAGACGAGGCGAAGTTGCCATACATCACCGGAGCGCCGGGATTAACCAGTTGCGACAGGGTGATGCCAAACAGGCTTTCGGCATGCTGCAAGACCAGCCCACCGGCCACGGTGATCGGTGCCATCGCCCCCATCAGGCAAAACGGCGTGATCACCGAAACCTGACCGTGCTTGGCGAAATCCATGATCCCCTGGGCCATCGGGATGTCCAGAACGCGCGGCGAATTGGTGTTGATGATGGTAAATGTGTGCACATTCCGGGTAAACTCGGCATCCGAAAGACCCTTGGCCAGCGCCAGCATTTCAAAGCTTTCTTCGACTTGCCCATGGCCACGGGCATATTGAAACGGCACCTTGTTTGAATTGGCGATCTGTACTTGCGTCAGTTCGTAATGGCGAAACTGGATCGGGATATCCTGCGGCTCCACCACAGCCGTTTGGGTGGAAAGCGCGTCAAAGCCTTCGATCAGTTGCACCAATTCGCGAAAGTCGCGGATCGTCCCCGGTCTGCGCCCCCGGATCCGGTCCGAGGCATGCGGGCAACCAGCGCCTGTGCAAAATTGCATCATGCCAAGCTCAAGCCGCACGTCACGCGCCGGATCAATCGCTTTCAGGTCGATCCGTTTCGGCGCGCTTGCCAGTGCTGCGGCGACAATCTCAGGGCCGACGCGGACAATCTGGCTGTCGGTATCGACACTGGCACCGGCGGCCTTGAAAACCGCCCGCGCGTCGGCGTCCAGCACTTTGATGCCAAGCTCGGACAACACCCGCAGCGCCGTTTGGTGCAGGCTTTCAACCTCGTCTTCGGAAAACACGCCTTGTGGGATGAACGGGTTTTTCAGGTTGCGATAGTCAACCTTGCGCCGCTGTCCCAACTGGCTGTCGCGTTGTCGCCGCCCGGCGCGACCGCCGATCCGCGCCACGGTCTAGGCCCGCATCTTGGCACCGGCGGGATCATAGGGCGAGGCGGCGATCACAATCGCCCCCCGCTCTACCCCGACGACATGGATGGACAGTGCCGTGCCTTCCGCCGCTGCCGCCGGATCAACCAGAGCCAGCGCCAGCGATTTGCCGACATGATGGCCATAGCCGCCCGAGGTGACATAACCGACCCGCTTGCCTTGCTGCCAGACTGGTTCATAGCCGCTGGCGTCAGCGTCTTCGGCGTCCACCTCAAGTGTCACCAGAACCTGTTTGGCGGTCTTGTCATCACGTTCGGCCAGCGCCGCTTTGCGCCCGATGAAACCTTCTTTCTGCCAGTCGATCCAGCGGTCCATGCCGGTTTCGCCGGGGGTATATTCCTGCCGGAATTCCGCCGACCAGATGCCAAAACTTTTTTCCAGACGCAAAGAATTCATCCCATAAAAGCCGAATTCACGGATGCCGAAATCAGCACCGGCTTTCAGCAGGGTTTCCCGCAATGTGATATGTTCGGCGGCACCGCAATTGATTTCATAGCCCAACTCGCCACAGACCGACATCCGCGCGACCTTGGCGCGGATCATGCCGACATCGACAACCTGGCAGCCCATAAACGGCAGCGCCGCGTGGCTGACATCCTGATGGGTCAGGCTGGTCAACAGGTCACGCGATTTCGGGCCGACAATGGCAAATCCGACGGTCGCGTCCGAGATATCGCGCACCGAAACCCCGTCCTCCAGATGATCGCTAAACCAGCGCATATGCCATTCGCGCAGATAATAACTGCCCATCAACCAGTAGCTGCCATCGCCCCAGTTCAACAGCGTCAGATCACCTTTCAGCCGCCCACTTGGGGCCAGCATCACAGCCAGTCGCGCGCGGCCCGCCTTTGGCAGTTTGGTAGCCAGCATTTTGTCAAGCCAGGCCTCGGCATTGGGGCCGGATACGCGGTAACGCGAAAAGCCCGCAATATCCAGCAGGCCGACATCTTTGCGCACGGCAGCGACCTCTTTTGCGACCTCGTCAAAAGCGTTGGATCGTTTCAGGGTCGGGGTTTCTTCAAACCCTTTCGGGCCGAACATCAGCGGCACTTCCAGCCCCCAGCTTTCACCCCATTTGCAACCGGCAAGGTCCATCGCGGTATGGGCCGGGGCGCATTTCAAAGGCCGCCCGGCCGGCAACTGTTCGTTGGGATAGGTCATCACGAAACGGCGGGAATAGAACTGCCCGGTGGTTTGGTGGATGTATTCGCGGTTCGAGGCGAAAGCGCCATAGCGAGCGATATCCATCGACCAGGCGTCGGCCTCGGTCTCGCCGTAGATCATCCATTCGGCCAGGGTTTTGCCAACCCCACCACCTTGCAAAAAGCCCGCCATCACGCCGCAAGCCAGCCAATAGTTGCGCACGCCGCGCACCGGCCCGACCAGCGGATTGCCGTCTGGCGAAAAGGTAAACGCGCCGTTCACCCAGTTTTTAATGCCAACATTTTCCAGCGCCGGATAACGCTGATAGGCCATCATCAGCTCTTTCTCGATCCGGTCGGTATCTTCCTGGATCAGCTCAAATCCGTAGTTCCACGGCGCGCCTTCCATGTTCCAATGCTGGTAGTTAGTCTCATAAATACCGATCAGAACGCCTTTCTGATCCTGGCGCATATAGGTGAAGCCTTCCAGGTCCACCGTCATCGGTACCTCAAAATCCAGGGCCGCGACTTCGGGAATACTTTCGGTGACAAAATAATGATGCGCCAGCGGGCTGACCGGCAGATCAAGCCCGGCCATCCGGCCCACTTGTTTGGCCCACAGGCCACCGGCATTGACCACATGTTCCGCGTGGATCACGCCCTTTTCGGTGATTACATCCCAACTGCCATCGCCGCGCTGTTTCAGATCCAGCACGCGGTTATGTTCAATCACCTCGGCCCCCAGTTTCTTGGCGGCCCCGGCATAGGCATGGACGGTGCCGGTCGTGTCGACATAGCCTTCGCGATCGGCCCACAGCCCGCCCAGAACCCCGGTCGTGTCCATGATCGGGCATTTTTCCTTGATCTGCTCGGGCGTCATCAAATAGCAGTCTTCGATGCCGATGGTCTGAAATACCCGGTAGGCCGATTGCAGCCATTCCCAGCGCGCCGGGGCGGAGGCGACGGTGATGCCGCCGGTCATATGCAGGCCGATATCCTGGCCGCTCTCCTTTTCAACCTCGCTGAGTAAATCAATCGTGTAGGCCTGCAATGCCGCCATCGTCGGGTCTGCGTTTAGCGCGTGGATGCCGCCCGCCGCATGCCAGCTTGACCCCGCCGTCAGGACCGAGCGCTCGACAAGCGCCACATCTTTCCAGCCAAATTTCGCCAGATGATAAAGGACCGAGGCCCCGACAACCCCGCCGCCAACCACAACAACCCGATAACTGCTTTTCATATCTTCCCCCCAGGTTCTGATCTTTCAAACGCTCTGTACATAGATGTACAGTCGCGGTTCCGCGTCAATGTCAATTCCGACCTTTGGGCCGTGAAACCGGTCGGAAACCAGCCACACCCAGGCGCTCCCAAGGCCAGTTTAGCGGGTCACGATCAACCCGGCCCCCAGCACCACCAGCAGTGCGATCATCAGCATCAGGCCAAACTGCGCCTGAAACCCAAAGCTTTCGCCCAGGAAAAACACTGCCGGCAGCACCGCAAACAAGGGCGCAAACGCCCCGACAGCCGATGTCAGCGCCGGCCCGACCCGCGCGATTGATGCGATTTGCAGGCCCTGGCCTGAGGCCGGAAAGAACAACCCGCACAGCAGAAAGATCACCGCCGCATCACTGAACCACCAGCGCCAAGTCACAAAAAACGGCGACAGAAACCACAGGAACGCCGCCATCGTTGCCACTGAAAAAAACGCGCCGGTCAGCCCGTCGATGTCGTCAAGACCCCGGCGCTGGATGTAGACATTCAGGCCAAACAACGCGCCTGCGGACAGTGCGAAAAGGCTTGCAAGCAGGCTCATACATCTTCCCAGGGAAAGCTGTCCAATCGCTCGACCCCGGTTTCAGTGATCAAAACCTGGGTTTCCAGCTTGATGCTTTCGCTGCCTTCTTCGGCGATCAGACTTTCAACGCACAGGACCATTCCGGGTTCAAACTGCCCTTCAGCGGCGCGGTCTGACCAGTCAACATGCAGCGGCACGACCGGCCATTCATCGGCCATACCGACGCCGTGCAGCGCCAAAGAATAGCGGTAGTCCCGGTGCGCGGCCGGGATGCGCCAGCTTTTGGCGTTAAACTCGGCGAATGCCAGACCCGGTTGCAGCAGGTCAAGATTGTGATTGATCTGCGCCAGCGCGGTTGCGTAAAGCCGCTTTTGCACATCGGTCATCGTGGTATAGCCGCAGGTCCAGCTGCGCGAAATATCGGCACAATAGCCGTAAGGGCCGATCATGTCGGTGTCAAAACTGATCATCTCACCCAGCTGCACCGCCCGGTCTGAGCATTCCTGATACCAGGGATTGGTGTTTGGCCCAGCCGTCAGCAGCTTGGTTTCCAGCCAGTCACCACCTGATCGGGCGTTTTCAAAATGCAGATGCGCCCATAATTCGCGTTCGGTGACCCCGGGGTTGGAGTGGTCGTAAATCCGCGCCATGCCGGCTTCACAAACCCGGATGGTCCAACGCATCAGCGCGATCTCGTCCTTTGATTTGATGGCGCGCGCGGTCTCCGTCACTTCACCTCCTTCGATCACCGTGATCTGCCGATCCTCCAGCGCTTTGACACCGGGAATATCAAGTCGGTCTGCCGCAAGACGGCGATTGCCGCCAGTGTGTTCGCGGATCAGATCGGCGATTTCATCGGCCCAGTCGACCAATTGCGCCGGGGCTTTGTCGCCATGCGACATGAACATCCAGCCCTTGGCGAGGCGCAGCTCGTCGATCCCCGGCAGGCCTGTATTCAGGTGTTCGCAACCTTTGAATTCAAACATCACCGCTGGGCCATCGGCCAGGATCAGGCCATAGCGCATCGGGTTGTGGCTGGTCCAAACCTGCATGTTGGAACTGTCAAACGCGTAGCGAATGTTGATCGGGTCATAAAGCAGTAGCGCCCCGAGATCATGCAGGGCCATTGCTGCACGAAACCGGCCTAGGCGGTAGTGCCGGGCGCGGTTCAAAACCTCCGGTGCAAGTGGGCTAATCAGGGGTTTGTCGGCGCCGTCGCTGTTTAGATAGGTCAGCTTGCGGGCGTCTTTGAACGGGGTGGTCCGGGTCATCGTTTGATCCCTTCCGCCGGGTCCAGTTTGGCGGCGATGTCCGCCAGCCTGGCATTGAACCGCTCGCCTTCTGCCTTTGTCGGGGCCTGGCCGGTGAAGCCGATAATATAATCGTTTACATGGCGATGACGGTCCTGAAGGCTTTCGTTCGGGGTCAACGCGAAATAGCCGATCTGGGTGAAATAAAGGATGCGTGCGCGGATCAAAGCCTGTTGCTGGGGATAGTAATACCGGCGGAACATATCAGTCAGGGCGGTCAACCGCCGGTCGTCAGCGGCATCAATCGCACTTAGGATTTCCGGATCACGCCGGGCCCATTCGCGGATCGCAAAATCAAGTTTGGCGTCAAACAGGGTCGGGTCAATCCAGCATTCAAAGACGTTCAGAACTGCGGTCGTGATACTGTCAGCGGGCAAGGCTGCCTGCCTGACAATTGCGCCGGTGTTTTTGTCGGCCCACTGATCCAGCAGGGCCGTCATCAATGCCTTGCGGCTGTCAAAGGCCCAATAAAAGGACGAGCGGGCAGTACCAAGGATCTGCGCCAGGCGCTGGATTTTAACCTGCTCGATCCCTTCGCGTGACAGCAAATCCAATGCCGCCGCCAACCAGTCTGCACGGCGGCTGCGGTTGGGTGTGTCACCTGGAACGGCGGTTGGCTGCATTCAATAAACCCGTTGGCTTTTCAGAAAGCCTAGGGCGTCTGTACATATCTGTCCAGAACAATTGCCGCCCGCCTGCCCTCGCCAATTATGGCGGCAGCGATGCCCGATAGGAAATGCGATTTGGGTGTCAGCCCAGAACCGATCCCACCGCCTTGACTGTGGCTGCGACCACCTTGTCGGCCTCGTCCCGGCTTAGACAAAACGGCGGGGCGAAGCCCAGGATGTCGCCTTGTGGCATGGCGCGGCCAATCACGCCCTGGGCCAGCAGCGCCGCTGCAATTGCCGGTACGGTTTTGGCCGCTGGATCAAAGCCCGCGCGGCTGTCGCGGTCGGTGACAAACTCAAGCGCGCACAGCATGCCCTCGCCCCGGATATCGCCGACATTGACGTGATCGCCCAGCGCGTCGCGCATCGCGGCGTTCAGATAGGCGCCGACGCTGCCTGCGTTTTCAACCAGTTTCAAATCATCAATCAGCTTCAGGTTGGCCACCCCGGCGGCGGCACCAATCGGGTGCGCCGAATAGGTCCAGCCGTGGCCAATCGGGCCGTTTTCGTCAGTGCCCTGTTCCAGAACTTTCCAGACCCGATCCCCAACGATGGAGCCTGACAGCGGCGCATAAGCGCTGGTCAGACCCTTGGCGATGGTGATGATATCAGCCTCGATCCCGTAATGGTCCGAGCCGAACATGCTGCCCAGACGGCCAAAGCCGGTCACAACCTCATCCGCGATCAGCAGGATGTCATGCTTTTTCAGAACCTTCTGGATTGCCGCCCAATAACCAGCAGGCGGCGGCACGATACCACCAGTGCCAAGAACCGGCTCACCGATGAAAGCGGCGATGGTGTCTGGGCCTTCGGACTGGATCAACAGCTCCAGATTTTCGGCCAGATGGGCGGAAAACTGTTCCTCGGACATCGCGGCATCTTCACGGCGGTAATAGTAAGGCGCATCGGTATGGACCACTTGGGACAGCGGCAGATCGAACTTTTTATGAAACAGTTCAAGCCCGGTCAAAGAGCCGGTCATCAGCCCCGAGCCGTGATACCCCCGCCAGCGGCTGATGATCTTTTTCTTTTCCGGGCGACCCAAAATGTTGTTGTAATACCAGACCAGTTTGACATTGGTTTCATTCGCGTCCGAGCCGCCAAGCCCGAAATAGACTTTCGACATATTGGCGGGCGCGCGATCCAGGATCATCTTGGACAGGGTGATCGACGCCTCGGTCCCGTGGCCGACATAGGAATGGTAATAGGCCAGTTCCTTTGCCTGCGCGGCAATGGCCTCGGCGATTTCCGGGCGGCCATAGCCGACATTGACGCAGTAAAGCCCGGCGAAGGCGTCCAGCAGGCGGGTGCCGTTGCGGTCTTCGATATAGACGCCATCGCCGCCGGTGATCACACGGGTCGGGCTTTCGCCGCGGGCGTGCTGTGCCAGATGGGTCGAGGGGTGGAAGAAGTTCTCGCGGTCCCATTGGTCAAGCTGGTCGTTCTTAAGCATCGGTCTGTCCTTGAATGGCGCTTTACTGGCGTCAGGTGTTGATGGCGGATTTCGCTGTCAGTTGTCGATGATCGTGCCAGCATTGCCAAGGGCAGAATGCACATGGCTTGCGATCGCGGTATCCTGCGCGCCGGTGCCGGTCAGATCGCAAATGGTGATATCCTTTTCGGACATTCGGCCCTTGGCGCTGCCTTCGATGACTTGGCCAAGCTCCGGCGGGGTGCCTTTGGTCCAGAGGCCAGCGGCAAGGGCGGCTTCCAACTCGCCTGAGGTTTCGCATTGGTTGACCCGGTTACAGACGTAAAGATCGGCCTCTGCCAGGGCCTTTGGACCAATCTCTGACTTGCCCGTCTGATCGGCCCCCATCGCCGTGATATGCAGACCGGGATGCAGCCAGTCGGCCATCAGGATCGGCGGCATCACCACCTGCCCGGATGCAAGGGCCGCAAAGGCGCGTTCGATGATGTCGACCATCTTCAGATCCAGGTGGATATGCTGACGCAAAGCGTCCTCGGTCAGGATCTGAATCCGGGGTCTCATCGTGGCGGCTCCTTTCATCAATCCAGCGTGCGGCGGAACCTGAGGAGGGCAATCACGGCAAACAGCACCGCAAACAAGATCAGGGCCGCCATCGGCTGGCTGACCCCGGACACACCGGAGCCTTTCAGCATCACCGCCCGTACCACCCGCAAGAAATGCGTCAGCGGGAAAGTCTCCCCGATATATTGCGCCCAGACCGGCATGCCGCGAAACGGGAACATGAAGCCCGACAGCAGCAGCGATGGTAAGAAGTAAAAGAACGTCAACTGCATCGCCTGCATCTGGGTCTTGGCGACGGTTGAAATGGTGTAGCCAAGCAGCACCAGCGCAAACACGAAGATCAGAATACCGGTCAGAAGCAGCGGCATCGGCCCGACGAAGGGCACCTGAAACAACAGTTTTGCCGCGATCAACACCACCGCCACCTGCACGGCCCCAACCACCAGATAGGGGATGACCTTGCCCAGCATGATCTCGATCGGGCTGGCGGGCATGGCCAGCAGGTTTTCCATCGTGCCGCGCTCCACCTCGCGGGTCAGGGCCATTGAGGTCATCATCACCATCGTCATTTGCAGGATCACGCCCAGAAGGCCTGGGACGATGTTATATTGGGTGATGCCTTCGGGATTGTAACGGCGGTGGACGACGACCTCTAACTGGCTGGCGGCGGCCTCACGCGCCTGCGCCTCGGCCCCCAATTCACGAAGCAGGGCCTGGGATGCGACCGTGCCAAGGGTTGAAATCGCGCCTGAAGCAACAGCTGGATCGGTGGCGTCAGCTTCGATCAGGATTTGCGGGTGATCGCCCTTTGCAACGCGGCGGGCGAAATCTGACGGGATGGTGACAACGAACGAGACGGTGCCATTTTCGATCAGGGCCTCAGCCTCGGCGGCGGTGACGGCGACGTGGTTGAAGCGGTAATAGCCAGTGATTTCCAGGGCCGAGACGATGGCGCGGGTGTACTGATCCTGACTGGTGGTCACAAGGGCTGCGGGCAGTTCTTTGGGGTCGTTGTTGATGGCAAACCCGAACAGCACCAGTTGCATCAAAGGCACCCCCAGCATCATGCCAAAGGTGATGCGATCACGCCGCATCTGGATTGTTTCCTTGGCCAGCAGCGCCAGCAGGCGGGTCAGGGAAAACAGCGTGTTCATGCCATATTGTCCCGGCTGTCGGCCATGAACTGGATGAAGACATCTTCCAGATTGGTTTCGCCGATTTCCTTGTCCAGTGTCAGCCCAACGCAAGCGGCATCAACGGATTTCCCCAGCGCCTGCGCGTCGCGCCCAACGACATGCAGGTTCATCCCGAAGGCGGCGACCTGATCAACGCCCGGCATGCCCTTCAGCAATGCGGCGGCCTTGTGGATGTCGTCGCCCTCCAGAATATAGGTCGTCAGATTGGCGTTATCGACCACCTGTTTGACGGTGCCGCTGGCCAGCAGGCGGCCATAGGAGATGTAGTTGATCTTGTGGCACCGCTCGGCCTCGTCCATGTAATGGGTAGATACCAGCACCGTCATGCCGCCTGCCGCCAGCGCGTGGATTTCATCCCAGAATTCGCGCCGCGCTTTGGGGTCAACGCCTGCGGTCGGTTCATCCAGCAGCAGCAATTTCGGGCGGTGCATGATGCAGGCCGCCAGGGCCATGCGCTGTTTCCAGCCGCCTGACAAACTGCCGGCCAATTGGCGGCGGCGTGAGGTCAGGCCAAGATCGGCCAGGGTGTCGTTGACGAATTGCCGGGCTGGTTTCAACTGATAGAGGCGGGCGACGAAGGCCAGGTTTTCCTCGATCGACAGGTCTTCGTAAAAGGAAAACCGCTGGGTCATATAGCCGACCTCGCGCTTGATTTTCAGTTGATCACGGGCCAGATCGAACCCCAGCACCTGACCCGAACCCGCATCGGGTGTCAGCAGGCCGCACATCATGCGGATCGTGGTGGTCTTGCCAG
>Ga0307929_1001614_pt1 | contig 16367 bp, 17 predicted proteins | sample AceLakmetage1330_FD_203160 | JGI IMG/M metagenome (GOLD analysis project Ga0307929, IMG submission 203160) | Saline water microbial communities from Ace Lake, Antarctica - #1330 | ecosystem: Environmental > Aquatic > Non-marine Saline and Alkaline > Saline | place: Antarctica: Ace Lake...
AAATTGATAGACCGTTTGTGGAATGCCGGGGCAGATGCATTAATTATCCAGGACATGGGGCTATTGGAAATGGATTTGCCCCCCATCCCCCTTTTTGCCAGTACCCAGGCGAACAACCAGACCCTCGCCCGTGTTCAGTTCCTTGAGGCTTCCGGGTTTGAACGGGTGATCCTTGCCAGGGAACTTGGAATTCGCCAGATAGAAGAAATTTCCCAGTCCACCACTGTGGCCCTGGAGGCTTTTGTGCATGGGGCGCTTTGCGCTGGTTACAGCGGCCAGTGTTATTTCAGTGCTGTCATTGGCAACAGAAGTGCCAACCGGGGTGAGTGCGGTCAACCCTGCCGTCTGCCCTGGAATTTGATATCTGAAGCAGGCCAGGGCTTTGAAACAGACCAGGGGGGTGAAACTCGGGTATTGGAACGAGAACGGCATTTTCTTTCCCTAAAGGATATGAATCGGTCGGATCACCTTGGCCGATTGGCTGCCGTCGGAATTACCTCGTTTAAAATAGAGGGACGCTTGAAAGATCTTGCCTATGTGAAAAATATTACGGCGTTTTATCGGCAAAAACTGGATTCTTTGATGACAACCGGATTTGTCTATGGACCAGCTTCTTCGGCGCGGACCACCTTTTCCTTTGTGCCCGATCCTTTAAAAACCTTTAACCGGGGTGAAACCGATTATTTTCTTTTTGGACGAAAGGGGAAAATCCATTCCTTTGACACGCCCAAATCCCTGGGGGAGAAAATTGGCCAGGTGGATCATATTGATACGGGGTATTTGACCCTGAAAATATTCCATGATATTCAAAATGGAGACGGCCTTTGCTACATGGACCAAGGGGGCCGCCTCCAGGGATTTCAGGTTAATTCAACAAACCAGGGTAAAATATACCCCTCGGGTCGCCTGAATCTTAAAAAATCTCCCCTTTTTTCCGGTGCGCTCATTTATAGAAACCACGATCACCTTTTTTTAAAAAAACTGGGGGGTGCCTCTGCCCAAAGGCGAATTGGTCTTGATCTGGCCTTTCACGAAACCCCGGAAGGGTTTGTGCTGAAAGGACAGGATGAAGATGAAAACCGGGCCGAGGTAAGGCTTGATATGGAGAAAATTTTTGCCCAGAACGAACCGGCTGCCCTTGCAACCTTGAATAAACAGCTTGGCAAGCTGGGGGCTTCAATCTTTTATCTTCGGCAGCTTACCCTCCATTCGAAACCGTATTTTATCCCCACCCGTGACCTGAATCAGATCAGGCGAGCCCTTTTGGAGCGGATGGCCCTTAAACGGGCAAAGGTCTACGACCGGGTGGTGGCAATTCCAAGACCCTTGCCGGCACCCTATCCTGAAACCCAGGTGGATTTTACGGCCAATGTCGCCAATGAAAAAGCAATCCAATTTTACCGAAACCGGGGGGTCACCAGGGTTGATGCTGCTTTTGAGTTATCACCGCCCGGGCCGGGGACCGTTGTGATGACCCTTCGCCATTGTATCCGCCAGAGCTTAGGGGCGTGTCCCAAGGAAACAAAAACACCCCCCGGGGTATGGGATGCCTCCCTTTTTCTTGAAAATAAAAAGGGCCGTTTTCAACTTGTCTTTGATTGTAAACGCTGCCAGATGAAAATTTTGACCCTGTGAAAATCCATGTCCTTATTTTTTTGTATATCTGCTGTAATGTTGTTTTTATTCAATTAAGGTGAATGAATGGTTAATTTAAATATTGTATTGTTAGAGCCTGAGATCCCCCAGAATACCGGAAATATTGGCAGGACCTGTAATGCCATGGGCGCAGTGTTGCATTTGGTGGAGCCCCTGGGCTTTTCCATAGAGGATAAGTATTTAAAGCGTGCCGGAATGGATTATTGGAAAGCGCTTAATGTGAAATATTATAGGGATTATGGAGATTTCTTTGCCAAAAATTCCCGGGGACAGAAAGTATTTATTTCTAAAAAGGCTAGTCACAGGTGTGATCAGTTTTGTTACCAAGAAAAGGTCTATCTGGTTTTTGGCAAGGAGTCCGTGGGGTTGCCCGAAGAGCTGCTGTTGGAAAATCAGGAACGTTGTGTGAGAATACCCATGTCTGAGAATACCAGATCCTTAAACCTGGCCAATACCGTGGCGATATTAAGCTATGAGGTCATGCGGCAGCACGCTTTTGCCGGGCTTAAAACCGCAGGGTGTTTGCCGCCCGCCTGAAATCAATTGAAAACGCGATCAATTTATGGAGGACAAGATGGTTAAACAAGTTAAGATGATCGGGGTCATACTAGGTTTCCTGATGGTTCTTTTTGGCCAGACATTGGGAGCGGCATCCCTTGCAAAACCTTCAGGACAGCTTGTCAACGGTTTTAGGGTGTTGTCGGTCAACGGGTCAGGTGAGTCGCCGGAATGGACTGTCTTCCGGGGGGATTATATAAAATTTAATATTGGAGATCTCAAGGACCCGGTTCTCTCTATTTTGTCCCTGTCCATTGAAGAATCTTTGGTTTCCGATCTTGCACAGGCCCCTTATTTTAAGATGAAGAAAATAGGAAAGTTTGAATTTTTTATTGGTTCCCTTGCGGGCACCTTGAAGGTTGTCGAATACAATCAGATTAATTACGAAGCCGTTTCCGCCCAGCAGGCCCAACGGGTTATCGCTTCATTCAATCCCATAATCCTGGATGTCAGAACCCCTCGGGAATTTGCAAGGGGTCACCTTAAAAATTCTGTTTTGATACCGGTTCAACAGCTGCAGTCCCGCATGGATGAATTGGCAGGGTTTTCCGATGAACCCATCCTGATCTATTGTGCCACGGGAAATCGCAGTACAGTTGCAGCTAAGATTCTTATCGATAAAGGGTTTACCCGGATTTTCAATCTCAGGCATGGTATTTCAGACTGGGTTAAAAATAAGTATCCCATTGTCAAGTGACCTGTTGTTAAGTGACCTGGGGTGTGACGGGGTCTTGGCCAGGGCACCCCGGGAGGAATCACCCCCCGGGGTATGGTTGACAGCGGCTACATCAGTGCACTGTTGAGCATGAGATGGCAAAGAATACTCGCTGCGTATCCCAGGGCGATCACCGGCGTCCATTTAAGGTGGGCCCCAAAGGTATAAGTTCCCCTGGCGGTTCCCATGAGGGCGACACCGGCGGCAGAACCAATGGCCAGCATGCTGCCGCCGGTACCAGCGGTGAGGGTCACAAGAAGCCACTGGCCCTGGGACATGCTCGGGTCCATGGTTAGGACGGCAAACATCACCGGGATGTTGTCCACGATAGCCGACAGCACTCCGACCAGGCAGTTGGCCCAGGTGGCGCCGAGGTCGGCGTACATGAATTTGGATACCAGTGACAGGTAGCCGAACTGGGCCAGCCCGCCAACGCAGAGGATAACGCCGTAGAAGAAGAGAAGCGTATCCCACTCGGCCCTTGAGATCTTTTTCATAATATCAAAGGCAGAGAACTCTCCCTGGTCGTTGCAGTCCCGGTCCCTGACCCCCAGAATGGTATCGTATTTGTTTGTCCGGTTCTCGTGGCGCTTGATGTGATAGGAGAAGAGACCCAGATAGCTCAGGCCGAACATCATGCCGGCAGCCGGGGGAAGATGGAGAAAATTGTGAAAGCTGATGGCTGTCGCAATGGTGGCAAGGAAGAGTGCCATGATGACCCAGGCTCCGTATTTCATAGTGACCTTTTCGTCCAGGGCCTCGGGAACATCTTTGTCCACAAAAAAACTCATGATCACAGCAGGAATCAGCCAGTTTACCACTGCCGGAATAAAGATGGCAAAAAATCCGAAAAAGGCGATTTTTCCCTTCTGCCAGACCATGAGGGTGGTTATGTCGCCAAAGGGGGAAAAGGCGCCGCCGGCATTGGCGGCAACAACGATGTTGATACAGGCAATACCGATAAAGGCTTTGTTTTTCCCCCCCACGGCCATGGCCACGGCACCCATGAGAAGCGCAGTGGTGAGATTGTCTGCCACAGGAGAGATGACAAAAGCCAGGACCCCTGTAATCCAGAAGATCATCCGGAGAGAAAATCCCCTGGAAACCAGAAAAGCCCGAAGGCGTTGAAATACGTTTCTTTCCTCCATGGCATTGATATAGGTCATGGCCACCAGCAGAAACAAGAAGAGTTCGGCATACTCTAAAAGACTGGCCTTGATGGCTTCATGGGCCGTGTGAAAATCTCCCATGCCAGCATAGGCAAGGGAGACCAATACCCATATCGCACCTGCTGCAAAAAGAACCGGCTTACTTTTTCTCAGGTGGATCGTGTTTTCCATGGGAACCAGAGCATAGGCCCCGATAAAGATAATCACCCCAAGATACCCATAGAGGGTGGAAGTGAGATCGGCAACAGTGGTGGCTGCCCCTGTCTGGGCAGCAACAACTGCTGGCAGAAGCAGAATTCCTGCTGTAATCGATATTTTTTTCAGTGTATTCATGGTATGTTCAATAGTCCTTTTTCCTGTTATAATAGGGCTTTATTGTTTAAATTATTGCTATTTTTATCAAACCCGTGGATTTTCTGTCCGTTTTCATGGTAGGGTTTTCCTGGTTAACCTGCTCAACACCGAACAGTAAGGAGGTAGATAATAATCTTATGAAACCTTTCGGTCAAATAGATAATATAGCTAAAACCATTCGTAAAAAGCGAATATAGAACCATGGAGTGGCTCAATTATCATCATCTCTTTTATTTCTGGACCGTAATGCGGGAGGGAAGCATTACCGCAGCCTGCAGCAGGCTGAGCCTTGCCCAGTCGACGGTGAGTGCGCAGCTGGGCAAACTTGAGGAGACCCTCGGAGGGAAATTGTTCAACCGTCAGGGACGCACTTTGGAGGCAACTGATTTGGGGAAGCTGGTATTCCAATATGCCGATAAAATATTTCCCCTGGGACGCGAATTGATGGACCAGATTCACAACCGCCCGGTGGTCGGCCCCCTCTCCCTTAAGGTGGGTATCGTGGATGTGGTCCCTAAACTTATGGCCAGAAAACTCCTGGAACCCGCCCTTTGCCTGGACAGAAAGGTGCGTCTTGTTTGTCACGAAGGAAAGGAGAAGGACCTTTTAGCAGAGCTGGCATTGCACAACCTGGACCTGGTCTTGGCCGACGGTCCCATTCGGTCCGGCCTCAGCATCAAGGCCTACAATCATTTCCTGGGGGAATGCGGGATCACTTTTTTTGCCGTGAAAGGGATTGCAAAGCATCTGTCAAAAAACTTTCCCGCCTCGCTGGACAACACTCCCATGGTTATGCCCTTGGCCATGACCATGCTCAGATGCGCTCTGGATCAGTGGTTTGAAACGCTTTCCATCACGCCTGTGGTGGTGGCGGAATTTGAGGACAACGCGCTTTTAACGGTGTTCGGACAAGCGGGGGACGGCGTGTTTGTGGCACCGACCATCATCGAGTCCGAGGTAAAAACCCAGTACCAGGTGGAAATCATTGGAAGATGCGACATCATCAAGGAGCGATTCTACGCCATCTCTGTGGAGCGAATACTCAAGCACCCTGCAGTGGTCGCCATAACGGATATCGCCCGCCATTCTGTTTTTCCGACCGGGCGGGATTCTTGATTAAAAGATAAGTGTTGATCTGGTAAATATGCCCGGGTCTGAAAGGGGCATGGCATGCTTTATGCTATAATAGATTTCAGGCGTTTATAAGTTCCACCGGGAATAATCTTTTAACCCAATATTAAGAGAGGGAAAGATGACAAAAGTATTGATTGCGTACACGAGTAGAGCCGGAACCACTGATAAAATGGCGAATTATTTGGCTGAGGGTGTTAGAATGTCTGGAAATGAAACCAAAGTAGTCAAAATCTCATCGATAAAAAAAGAGACAGATCTGTCCGGATATGACGGGTACCTTTTTGGATGCCCCACCTACCATAAAGACATGACCGGCGGAATGAAACAATTCCTTTTTTTAGCCGCAAGCGCCAATTTAACCGGAAAAATGGGCGGGGCTTTTGGATCACATACTCATAGCGGTGAAGCCGCTCCCATGATTTTTGACACCATGCAGCATGTATTTAAAATGGATGTGACAGATCTTGGACCCTTAAATTTGACAGAAGCGATGATGGGGACAGATGAAGGGACCAAGGCCTGTCAACAATATGCCAAGGCGCTGTGCGATAAATTTTAGGGGTGGATGTCCTTAAGGGCAAACGTATTTTTAAAATAGGGCTGACGGTTTTGTGAAAAATATCTCCCGGTATGGCTGTCGCGCATGCCGGGGGATAATTTTTTTCAGGGAGTAAGTTGGGTTTGCCTGGTATGGGATTTGTGCTATGGTGATAATAGTCATTGTCTTGCATTTATAGCGCCCTAATTATATTCTTGAAGTGAAATGGAATTCTTTAAAGTAACCCTAAACAATAAGAAGGAGACAGATCATGGTAAGTTGGATATGTGACAAATGCGGTTACAACCTGGAGGCAGACACACCACCGGAAAAATGTCCCTCCTGTAAAAAAGAGTGTTCCTTTGTGGACAACTCCTGTTACACGCCGGATTGTGCTGGCACACCAAATGATCCGAGAATAACCGGAAAAGAATAAGCAAAGGAGCGAATCATGGGCAAAAAAAAATACAGAATTAAAACCTCCTGTCCCCAGTGCGGCTGCGGCGGTGAAGCTGAAATGTCCGAAGAAGAACTGAAAGAAAAATATGGCGATGTCCCCAATATTCACTTGGAATGCCATGAATGTATGATGATCATGGACGCCGATGTGACTGAAGCTGACGGGAAGTCTGAATCCTGATGAAACAATTTTAGGGTACAGGTTCATACACTTGTGTCTCCCGGGTTTATTCGGGATGGATTATAAAAACCAGATTGATAATTATTGAATGGAGTAACGAGAAAAAATGTCTGAACCAAAAGAGATGTATCAGTGTCAAACAACCAATTGTGGCTTTATCTATGATCCGGACCGGGGGGACAGAAAGGGCAAAATTAAAAAAGGGGTTCAATTTGAAGATCTGCCCGAAGACTGGAAATGTCCGATTTGCGGTGCCACCACCAAGGCGTTCAAATGTCTTGGTTAGGGTGTCCAGAATTTGAATAAAAAGGAGACTGCCATGAAATGGTTGCAGTTTTTGACCCCGGTACGTTCCATAGATTTCAGGGAAACCCAGGAGATGATTGCCAGTGCAAAGGCAGATGAGATTATTATCCTGGATGTGCGTCAGCCAAATGAATATAAACAAAGCCATATTCCCGGGGCCACTCTCATCCCCTTGCCCGAGTTGTCCAATCGGCTTGGAGAAATTGACCCGCAAAAGCCAGTCCTTATTTATTGAGCCGTTGGCGGGCGCAGCCGTGTTGCTGCCCAGATGCTGGCGGGTAAAGGGTTTAAACAGGTGTACAATGTTTCCGGTGGTATCAAAGCCTGGCAGGCCAAAGCTGCTGTGGGTGACCAGGATCTCGGAATGGATCTGTTTTTTGGTAAAGAATCTGCCGAGGATATCCTTAAGGTGGCCTACTCCCTTGAACAGGGTCTCCAGGAATTCTATGTTTCCATGGAAGAACGAGCAGAAGACAGCCGGGTGAAGTCCTTGTTTTCAAAATTATCGAAAATCGAAGTCAAACATCAGCTTTCCCTTCTTAACGCTTTTAATGGGTTAGGACAAGATTCGGTTACCCAGGAAGAATTTGAAGCCATGGTGACAAAAAAGGCCATGGAAGGGGGGCTGACCACAGACCAGTACCTTGAACTCTTTGATCCGGATCTGGGGTCTGAAATAGAGGTGATATCCCTTGCCATGTCCATTGAAGCCCAGGCCCTGGACCTTTACCAGCGGGTGGGGGTTAGCTTGACCCAGCCCCAGGCCCGGGATATCATCCATAAAATTGCCGATGAGGAAAAAAGTCATTTGGCAAGCCTTGGGAAGTTGATGGATGAACTTTAAAACTTTATTTTATGGGGAGATTGTAGCTTGAGAAAACATCTTGTGCTTGTCGGGGGGGGGCATGCCCACATGGTCACCCTGGAAAATATCAGTCAATTTGTTGAACGAGGGTACAAGGTCACCGTGATTGCACCGGCCGTTTATCATTATTATTCGGGTATGGGGCCGGGAATGTTGGGCAATACCTATGCCCCTGAAGAGATCCGATTTGCCACAAAGCAGGTGGTGACACAGCAGGGGGGGATCTTTGTAAAGGATCGGGTGATCCGCATCGATCCGGATAAAAAATTGGTCTTCACCCAGGCAGGTAATCAGTTTGACTATGATGTGCTTTCCTTTAATGCTGGCAGCTATGTGCCCATGGGATCAGCTCTTGAAGATTCGGAGACCATTTATCCGGTTAAACCCATTGAACGGCTCATGGAAGCATCTGAACGACTCAAATTGATGTTTAGGGAAAAGGCGTGCACCATCAGTGTGGTGGGGGGCGGTCCTTCATCGGCGGAGGTGGCTGGCAACGTCTGGCAGCTGGCCCGGCAGGCAAAGGGGTATCTGCCAAAAATCCGGATTTTTGCCGGGAAAAAATTTATGGCGCGGTTTCCCGATGCCATTCGGCAGCGGATTTTTTCCATTTTTCGACGAAGAAATATTGAGATTATCGAATCAGGATATGTGAAAACCGTGGGCGAGGACAAAATTACACTGGAAACCGGTGATACCTTTGATACGGATTTTGTCTTCATGGCCCTGGGGGTAAAGCCTTCCGCCCTTTTTGAGGCGTCTGGTCTGCCCATGGGCCCGGATAAGGGCCTTCGGGTCAATCAATACCTCCAGAGTGTGGCATACCCGCAAATTTTTGGTGGTGGGGATTGTATCTATTTTGAAAACCAGCCCCTGGACAAGGTGGGGGTTTATGCGGTTCGGCAAAATCCTGTGCTGCTCCATAATCTTATGGCAAGTCTGGATGGAAGTCAGCTTGAACCCTTTGATCCCGGGCCAGATTATCTTTTGATCTTTAATCTGGGCGGGCGAACAGGAATTCTGCGGAAAAATAAATTTGTATTTGGCGGCAGGCTGGCCTTCATGATTAAGGATTATATTGATCAAAAATTTATCAGGCGATTCCAGGCCATTGAGAAAATTTAAGCATCCCGATGTTTATGACGCACCAAATGTTTATGACGCACCAGTGTTTATGACACGCGGGTGTCTGGCCATGGAAAAGGAACCCAATAATGAAAAATAGTCCGATGGCCAAACTCATGCTTGGGGTTGGAATACTGATTCTGGTCGGGCTTTTTTTTATGTTTGATCTGGATCGGTATTTTTCTCTGGCAACCCTTAAAAATGAGCTGGATCTGTTTCGCGACTATTACCACGGGAATAGGGGATTGGCCATTGGGATCTATATGGTGATTTATATTCTCATGACGGCTCTGTCCTTGCCCGGTGCAATGGTCTTGACCCTTGCTGGCGGTGCAGTGTTCGGGCTTTTTGCCGGTGTGGTGATTGTTTCCTTTGCCAGCACCATTGGAGCGACCCTGGCATTTTTATTTTCTCGGTATATGTTCAGAGACTGGGTCCAGGGTAAATTTTCAACTAAAATTAATGCCGTTAATGAGGGGATCAAGCGAGAAGGGGGGAGCTACCTGTTTACCCTGAGGCTTGTGCCGGTTTTTCCTTTTTTTATCATTAATCTGGTCATGGGGCTAACCCCTATTTCCACGGGCCTTTTTTATCTGGTTTCCCAGATGGGCATGTTGCCGGGCACTGTTGTCTACATTAATGCCGGTACTCAGTTGGCAAAGATTGACACTTTGGGGGGTATTTTATCCCCAAATGTTTTGTTTGCCTTTATCTTGCTGGGCATTTTTCCCATCATTGCCAAAAAAATAATGGGCTGGGTGAAAATAAAAAAAATCTATGCTGGTTATTCAAAACCCCAACGCTTTGATTACAATTTGGTGGTGATCGGTGCAGGTGCTGCAGGCCTTGTCTCCTCTTATATCGCATCTGCGGTGAAAGCCAAGGTTGCGCTGATCGAAGAACATAAGATGGGGGGAGATTGTCTGAACACAGGCTGTGTCCCCAGTAAGGCCCTGATAGCAAGCAGCAAGATTTTGTCCCAGGCGGCACGCGCCAGGGAATTTGGACTAGACCATGCCAAGATTTCATTTGATTTTGCAAGGGTGATGGATCGGGTCCACTCCATTGTGAAAAAAGTGGCGCCCCATGACTCTGTGGAAAGGTATACCCGTCTTGGGGTCACCTGTATAAAGGGCAGGGCGACAATTTTATCGCCCTATGAGGTCCAGGTTACGGGTGTGGATGGGGATCAGGTGCTCACCACTAAAAATATTATTGTGGCCACGGGAGCCCGCCCCATGATTCCTCAATTGAAAGGGATTGAAACGGTTTCCTACCTGACCTCGGACACCATCTGGGATATCCGCACCCTTCCAAAACGCCTGGTGGTTTTGGGCGGAGGTCCCATCGGGTGTGAATTGGCCCAGGCCTTTGTACGGTTGGGGTCGAAGGTGACCCTGGTTCACCGGGGCGAACGGATTATGAAAAAAGAAGATCCGGATGCGGCCAGGGTTGTTATGGAAAGATTTCGTGCCGAGGGGATGGATCTGCGTCTTGAGCACGGGGCCAGGGAGATACGGGTCAATGGAGAGGAAAAATACCTTGTTTGCAATATCCCAAACAGGGACCCAGGGAACCAAGACAAGAATCAAGAGCAAAACAGGGAGGTGTTAATCCCCTTTGACCAGATCCTGGTGGCCCTGGGGCGTACCCCCAATGTGAGCGGGTTTGGTCTGGAGGCCCTTGGCGTGACCCTGGGCCCAGGGAGGAACATTGAAACAAATGGTTTTTTACAAACCAATTATCCCAATGTTTTTTGCTGCGGGGATGTCCATGGCCGATACCAGTTTACCCACACGGCTGCCCATGAATCTTGGTATGCCGCCGTAAATGCCCTGTTTGGAAGTGTTAAAAAATTTAAGGTCGATTATTCAGTGATCCCCTGGGCCACCTATACCGATCCTGAAGTTGCCCGGGTGGGGATCAACGAGCAGGAGGCAACTGCTGCGGGGATCGATTATGAAATGGTGAACTATGGGATAGAGGACCTTGACCGTGCAATGGCAGAGTCTCAATCCCATGGTTTTGTAAAAGTACTGACCGTCCCGGGTAAGGATAAAATTCTCGGGGTGACCATTGTGGGGCACCATGGTGCAGAAATTATTGCTGAGTTTGTGCTTGCAATGAAACATGGTATTGGGCTAAATAAGATATTGGGTACGATTCATATCTATCCCACCATGGCAGAGGCAAACAAATATGCAGCAGGGCTGTGGAAAAAGCGGCATGCCCCGAAACGGATGTTGGCATGGGCGGAAAAATTCCACCTTTGGATGCGCAACTAAAAAGTTTTTATTAATCACGTAAAGGAGAAAATTCAGATGAAAGTAACCATTAGCAAACAGTGCATGGGTGATAGAAATTGTAACGATCTTTGTCCCGAAGTGTTCAAATATGACGAAGACGAGCTTAAGTCCACCATTCAAATTGATCCCATTCCAGAACACCTGAAGGCGCTTGTCCGTCAGGCAGCTTCTGAATGCGGTGCAGATGCCATTACCATCGAAGAGTAAATTTGTAGAATAAATTTGCAGAGTAAATTTTCAGAATAAATAAAACGCGTAAATAATAAGCGTAAAAGAGGTCACCCATGGGTAAATTCAGGGATAGTCAGACAGCCATAAACCTTCATACCTCATTTGCAGCAGAGACCCAGGCCAGAACACGGTATAATTTTTTTGCCAACAAAGCCAGGGAAGAAGGGTTTATCCAGATTGCAAAAATATTTGATGAAACCGCAGACCAGGAATTTGAACATGCCCTGCGGTTTTTTAAGTTTTTTAACGGGGGAGAACTGCCCATTAACTGGTCTTTTCCCACGGGGGTCATACAAGACACCCATGCGAATCTGTTGTCGGCAGCAGCACTTGAGCACTATGTCAGTTTTGACATGTATACCAAGTTTGCAAAAATAGCCCAGGATGAAGGATATCAAAGGGCAGTGGATACCTTTCATGCCATTATTGTATCTGAACTTCACCATGAAAAATTATATTTGCATCTGGCGGATAATATTGCATCGGACAGATGTTTTTGCCGGGAAGAGGAAATAACCTGGCGTTGTCTGAGTTGCGGATATATTCACACGGGAAAGGATGCGCCGGATAAATGTCCGGCCTGTGTAAAGCCCACGGGTTATTTTGAGTTATTGTGTGAAAATTATTAATATACACACCCCCATCGAGACACAAGTGTTTCTTTGGGGGGTGTATCAATCCTGTCTCATCTGCTTAACTCCCTCCTTTGTTCTATTAGAATGTCTAAGCTTAACACCCCGATATTAAAGCATAAAGTTTAATTATTTGGTTTCGGCACACAAATTGCTGATATCATATGCATACTATGTCTATTATTAGATGCAGGCGTTAATTGTTTAACAAAACCAAAAAATGGAGGAAGTATGAATCTTCATGAAATAAAAGAGAATTGGAACCTTGTAAATTCCGTTGACTGGGAGATGACACCCGAGGAAGCCATTGCACTTCACCTGGAATGGGGCCCCCTTAGATCCCAGAAGTATTATAATTCCCGGGACAATACCAATGAGACGGTCTATTTTGTGATCAATACCTGGAAACGGCCCCCTATTCTTACCCTGGTCCGGAGACGTGGGTTTGACTCCGAGGAACTGGGTAATTTCAAACTTCCCAAAAACCTTGAAGCAGAATTTCTCCAGGGCATCGGCCAATACAAAGGCGTCTATGCCGTGGAAGGAAATGTTCGAGATTGGCTTAAAAAGGAACTTGAAGTTTAAGCCCGAAAAGGTCTTAAACACAACCGCCTCCTTTTCGTTCCTTGCCAGGCACCGGGGTCAGAATTCGTAACCAGAATTTTGACACCGGTGTTGTTTCGGTTGAAAAATCCTAGTCCTGGCAGTTGTTTTTATTGTTCTCGATAAAATCCTTGACCATCAGATCGCCCAGTTCCTTTGACCGCTTGGCAGCAGATTCCACGGCATTGATCAGGGTGGTTCTCAACCCTCCTTGTTCCAGGGTGTGGATGCCAGCGATGGCGGTTCCGCCGGGGGAGGCCACCCGGTCTTTGAGTTGTCCCGGGTGTTCCTTTGACTCCAGGAGCAGCTTGGCCGATCCCAGAACGGTCTGGGTGGATAAAAATAGGGAATCTTTTCTGGAAAGTCCCATTTTTACCCCGGCATCTGCCAGGGCATCCACAATGATAAAAATATAGGCCGGCCCACTGCCGCTCAACCCTGTGAAGGCATCCATGAGCACATTTTCCTGGATAAAAACCGTCTCCCCTACCGAATCAAAGATAGCCCGGGCCAGATCCACATCTCCTTTAAGAACAAATTTTCCCGCAGCAATGGCGGTGGCACTTTCTTTAACAAAGGCGCAGATATTGGGCATGGTTCGGATCAGGCGAAGTTCCTTGCCGAGGCCTGCAGCAATAGCCGCCAGGGGGACGCCTGCTGCAATGGAAATGATCAATTTGGATTTGTCCAGACCAGGGGCTGTTTCTTTGAGAACAGACCCGATGATCTGGGGTTTGGTGGCATAGATGATGATGTCTGAGCCTTTAACCACTTCCATATTGTCGGTGGTGGTCAATATTTTGTATTTTTGCCGGACCTCTTCCAGTAGATCGGTTGAGACATCAGAGCAGATAATGTTTTCAGGTTTTGTTGCTTTGGAAAGAACCAAGCCGCTAACCAATGCTTCCCCCATATTTCCGCATCCGATGAACCCTATTTTTTTGTCCTGTAGCATTTTTTATGAACTCCTCAAAAGATATATTAAAATTAAGTCTTTATTTTAAACCCTGATATTACGGCTTTGGATAAAATCATGTCAAGTGAAATTAATCTTCTCCAGCAATTCTCGGTAAGGATCGAGAACATAATAAATTGGGCAAAAATTACGAAGGTTTTTGGTTAATCTGCAAGGCGAATTAAAGGCTTAATACTATACGTATTCGGCCTTTTATGCAACGCAGCAGATGGGCCAAAAGACAAGTAATCGGGTTCAATTTATTTGCCTTTCGCTCCTTACCGGCCGGTGAAGATTGCCGCGTACATGAACAATTCCTACAGGTTCTAAATTTCGTTGCGCTAAAAGCCGTGAACTGCGGTCCAGCAGGTCCTCAAACAGCACGTCTTTCTAAACGCTCCACTGCATTAAGAACCTGTACGCAATTGCAATCAATAATACGCCTGCAATCCCCTCCGACCTTTGGACAAACTCCGGTCCGATTTTTAAAGTCCAATTATTCCTTGTTTTGGAAACAATCTCTTTTTTTCTGGGAACAGTTGGGGTTGGGTATAAATATATCCATGCCGTTGAACTTGGAAGCATATTAATTCAAAAAAAAATCAACAGTATGCTAAACCAATATCAAATGATATTGGTAAAATTCAAAAAGGTTTTGAAAGTATAACCGTATCGATTGGGGAGCTTTCTAAAATTATAATTCAGGTAAATTCTGGCCAGAAGAGTCTCTTTTCACAAAATTCAGACTATAGAGCCCCAAAATATAGATTCTCTGTTTCTATTAGTGAATAAAATTGTCCAAAAAAAAGCCATAGCAGGTTAATATTTACGAGGCCTGAAATTAGAAAAATAAGAATTATTTTAAAATACAAGATATTGTGCAGAGCTTCGATTAAAAGAAACTGGGGTTTTGAATAATTAGTCCACACCACATCAGAATGGGTACCATTCAGTTATTATCTCTTCTAAAAGCCGTTTTTTTTCATTCAACTTTGTCTCCAATAACATCCATGCCCTGGCGGGCACAACAAAACATGAAACACTTGCAAAATTGCATGAATGATCATAACTATCACATTTTTTTACCAACCAAAATAAAATTATGAGGATAGCTGTGACCAAAGAATTAGATACCACATTTATTCAAATTGTTCACCCTGTTTGTTGCGGATTAGATGTACATAAGAGAAAAATATCCGCCTGCCTTATTACAATTGATGAGCAAGGCAATGAACAATCTGAGATCAAGGAGTTTGGAACATTCACAAATGAGTTGTTGGAGATGAGAAAATGGCTGACAGATAATAATTGCACGATATTAGCAATGGAAAGTACCGGGGTTTATTGGCGTCCTGTCCACAATGTTCTTGAGGGATTCATGGAAGTAACCCTTGTAAACGCCAGGCATATTAAAAATGTTCCGGGTCGAAAAACAGATATAGGTGATAGCAAATGGCTTGCAGGACTTCTGAGACATGGGTTATTAAAGAACAGTTACATTCCTCCAAAGGAGATACGCCAATGGAGAGAACTGACACGGTTGAGAAGAACTTATACAGAATCCATGGCAGATTATAAAAGACGTATTCACAAACTTTTTGAAACCGCCAACATTAAGATTGATTCAGTGGTATCTGATTTATTTGGAGTTACAGGGCGCAATCTGATTTTTTTATTATGCAATGGATCTGAATTGAGCATAGCCAAAATAAAAGAGAATGCTAAAAGAGGTCTGAAAGCAAAATCTGAGGAACTGCATCGTAGCATCCAAGGTTTTTTTGAAGATCACCATCGATTTCAGCTAATCGGTATGATGGAAATGATTACACTCTTTGAAAAACAAATCTGTGAAATAACCGAAAGAATGGACACTCTAACAGCAAAGCATCAGGATTACTTAAATGTTCAAACTAAACAAAGAACCATTAATAATATTAAAAGAAAGGCCAAACAGTTTGGCTATGAACTGGTTCCGTGTACAAATTAAAAGTCAGCACTAATGAAGTAACAGATTTGTTATAAGGTTATTTTTTAAAAGTGGTAATAAAAGTCGATGACCAACTGAAGCCATAGAGCGCGATAATAACATGACTGATCAGTCTTTTGCACAACGAACTGTCAGCCTTTCACTTGAAGGGACTACGCATATAAAACTATATGAAACCAGACTGATCATACCACTTCACAAAAATGATAAATTTTGAGAATGCAGGTGAAAACAAAGGAGTTCGAGCAAAAAATATATTTAAAATTTTTATTTGTGTAAAAACATTGCAAGAAAAGGCAGTGTTAGTGATGAGCTATATTTTTTTTGGAGAGTGGTGTTTCATATAAAAAAAAAACGTAATGGCATTTTAATTTGTTTAATTCTGGCCTTTTCCATATATTTGATTTTTAAAGCTGAGACTGAAAAGTTTGTTTATACCAGTGGTGTTCTGATTTTTTTAAAAAGTTTAATGATGCCATTTGAATAGTTGAACATTTGCAGAATCCAGAATGATGCAAGTGTCTTTGACTATTAGGTTAGCCTAACCCTGTTGAGGCTCTTGAGAATATGCCTTCAACCCTGGCTATTCTTCA
>Ga0307929_1001615_pt1 | contig 16364 bp, 11 predicted proteins | sample AceLakmetage1330_FD_203160 | JGI IMG/M metagenome (GOLD analysis project Ga0307929, IMG submission 203160) | Saline water microbial communities from Ace Lake, Antarctica - #1330 | ecosystem: Environmental > Aquatic > Non-marine Saline and Alkaline > Saline | place: Antarctica: Ace Lake...
ATCAAACGCCCGCGGTAATCTTTATAGAACACGAATAATCGACTAAATGATTTCAACATCGGAGTGCGCCTCCTATATAATACTGACTACAGATTTAACCGAATAAATACAACTCGGAGTCAGACTATTGCGCAAAACATGGCTTCTTAACTTTTTTTGAGGATGGTTTTCAGTAAGTCCGCCTGGATAATATATCTCTATAATAACCACCAGGCTAAGTGCGTACTGATAACCGATCACTGATAACCGATCACTGATTACCTTTTTCAGTTATAGACTGTATCCACGGACCAATATACCTGGCGGCATTTAATATTATCGAAAGATGGGACTCATCTTCCAGAATGGTTAACTCGGAGTCCGGTTTACCGCTCTTAATAAATGAAACCACTTTATCGGGATCGAATGCTTCATCATTCTCTCCAATCCACATCACTAAAGGCGCGTTCAGGTTCATAAGCTGCAACCATGGTGAACTCGGCGTAACGGCATTGGAAACATTTACAGTAATTGCCGTCACCATCTCCGGGTTGGCCTTTAATACCATTTCTGGATAATGATAGAATACGGCCTTTGTGTGCCCCTCTGTTCCGTGCACCGCGTGTTCAATAAATACCTTCTCTTTAGCCGTAGCAAAAGGATGAGGATTATTCTCTCGGTCGGTCTTAGAACGAAATCCCAGATAAGGGGAGAGGAAAACGTATCCTTCTACTTTTTCCGATTTTTTAATATCCGAGTAATTCAGAACCAATCCGCATCCCGCCGAATGGCCGCCCAAAAATATCGCTCTGCCCGGATATTTTGCTCTAACAAACCGGATAAATGTACCAATATCATCAAGAACCTGTTCCGGGGATGGAGCATCACCTCTTTCTCCCCCGGAAAAACCATGTCCCCTCATATCAGGTGTATATACGGCAATATTGAACTGCTTGCTCAGGCCATCGCCAATATACGGATAGGTTAATCCGCTATGGGCCCCGGCCCCATGATAAAAAACCAATACCGCCGAGATCTCTTCCGGAATATATGCCCGGTAAGCAAGTGTTACATCATCTCCTGCTTTCAGATATTGCAAGGGCGGGATAAAAACTTTCTCGGCCTTTCTTAACTCCTCAAATGAAAATGGACTGCCCTTCTCCGGGGATATGTCGTCCAGGATTTTGCTCTCGCCCTTAAGCTGCTCGGCCGATTTATTGCTCTTGTCAACTTTCCCGGCGAGTTCTGTCGATTTTCCTCTGACTCCGGAAACGTTTTTTCCCGTTGTCCCTTCTTCAGCCCAACTTAACGGAACCAGAAGCACTCCCAATAACACAATAAGATACGATTTCTTCATAGTGATATTCCTTGTCCCTTCCTGATTCATAATATTCCGCCTTTTCTCCTCCACAATAAATGCTTCAGGACAGGGCTGAAAAACAAGATTGTCCATGTATTTTTGCCGATTTGTAAGCTTTCAGTGAACCCCGTTGTCCTATGCTTCATCCCGATTTTCCGTGTCGGCCTCGGACACTGTAGCCCCGGTCGTTGACCGCGGCCCCTATCATCCGCGGTCACCGACCGTGGCTACAGTAACCCAGAAAGAATCAGGGTCACACCCCAAATACTAAGTTTAAAGCCGGGCAAAATCCTTTTAATTCTTCTGTCCGACTATCTATCTTTCTTTCTTTAATCTCTCCTGAATTACCTTCTGGACCGGGTCGCACTGCTCCCCATTTAGTCAAACTTAGTAATTGGGGTGTGACCCGAATGGCACTAAGTTAAGGAGTAACTTGCTCTGCATCAGCGGGTTGCAGATTTGCACAGATGCGACATTAGATTGAGTCATGAGGTTTTACCATAGACAAATACAGCCTTTGCGCAAACCATCATTTTGAGAACCCATATTTGTTAGCTCTGTAACCATATAGTTATCAAAAGGTTAGGCTTAACTTAGTGCCATTCGGGTGTGACCCTGTTCCTTTTTGTCCTTACTGTTTCTCAAATACTTCAACTATGTTGCCGTCTGGATCAAAACACCTAAAAAATCGACGTGTTGATTGTTGTCCCCAATATTCCAGTGGGCTTACAACCTGGCTTTTTCTATTCAGTATCCAATGGTATCTTTTTTCAATTTCCGTAACCTCGACATATAGCAACGATCGGAATTTCCCCTGGGCGAATTGTTTGATATATCCTGCTGGGGCCAATACCAATCCCTGATGAAAAACCGCCACATCTTTGGATTGCTTCTTAATTGTCAACCCAAGGACTTCTTTGTAAAACCGGACCGATTGCTCTATTGAAGAAACAGGAAGCTTAGGCCCTAAGTTCAGCTTGTATGGATGAACTTGGATGTTTTCCGGAAGAGGTGCGATATTCAATGGTTGAGTACTAAAGTCACCTTTGGATATTTTATTGACATAAATACTTTGTCCGTCTTCGGTAATAAACTTTCTAAACTCCACCTTATATTTACCGCTGCGGGCGACATATTCAGGTAAGCTACTAACATTCGCTTTGCGTCCATCAGGCAAAGTCACATCGCTTGCGTCTGGAATTTTAACGACGTTATCCAGCCAATTCTTTAACAAAGTTCGTTTTATAGTTTCATAACTGGTCGATGTTTTACTGCTATCTGAAATAAGTTTTAATGCTGTTTTTTCTAGGTAAGCTGAATCCTGGACGCCACTTTTTATGGCCAATAACCACTCCATACCATTGATGCACCCAAGCAATCCTCCCGTCATCGAGGCTATAGTATCGGTATCAGAACCGATAGCAAATGCGGCCCTTATTACGCCATGGAGCGGGGCAGCTGCGTAATGTGATGCCAAATAAACTGATGATATAGCAGCTACTGTTCCAGCACCACTTATCTTTTTATTGAAGCACTGTAGCCTGTGTAATGCATCATCATCAAAACTGAGAGCACCTTTTGCCATTTCCGACTGACATACTCTTAGGTATTCCAAAATCTCTATCTTTGTTGATTCCCATATTATTGAGTAGTCTTTCAACATGCTTTCAGCTTGGTCCCACCAATCTGAAGGGAGTTTGGATTGTTCTGGAATAGCTGACCACGAATCAACATTTTGAATTAAATCCTCAACCAATTCACCGTAGCCAAGTTTGGACTCCCTTCTGAAAGACACCCATAATGCATAGCCATAAACCAGAGCTCCAAGAAGAGCTCGTGGGTGACCATGAGTTGTAATTCCATCACGAACTATGTTGTGGGCAACATGATTGAACATCTTTTCGTTCAGGTGGATAATGTGCGGTAACACTCGCATGGCAACTCCATTACCACCAGCCTCAAAATATCGCCTTACATCCTGGAGTTTACGGTTTAGGTTCCAAGGGGAAATCCCATCAATCCATGCAGCAACTGCTCTCTTTGTGGCACCGCCACCACCTCTTTCATAAGCTGACCAGAAAGGCAACTCTACCTGAGTGAAATAGTCCCACCAGACATCTCCTCGCTGTAGAGAACGACTAAGGCATAGGATCAGCTGAGTGTCATCACTATATTCTCCCGCCTTAATAATTTCTTCATGAGGAAAATAGCGACCACCGGAACGGCGACTCCATTTTCTGAATTCCTGGAGACGACCTTGTGGATGTTTTAAAGCCTTTGTCTTGTCGACTCTTTCGTTAGGCCAACCGAAAGCATCGCCACAAGCTGCCCCTAACATAGCTCCGACAGCTTTGCTGTGCCTCAGTTTTGCTGGTATATTATCGGCCATGATAACCTCCGTTATTATATAAGATTTCCGTAACCCGAACTCCTCTTTGGATCATACGGGAAAGTGTTGACCGGTTAAATAGATCGGGAACTACATAAATTGGTTTATCCATTAAAATATTCTGCAGATTAAGTCGAAAAATCTCCCGTTGTGCCTGTTCATCATTTTGAACAGCAATGCCAATGATTGACTCCAACGGCATTGGATCTTTTACGAGAACCTCTGCTTGAATATCTGTAGGAGATGCTGACAGGTGCTTAGGTGGCCGTGTGAAGTTTATTCCCGGTGATGTCTGCCCAAAGAGAGATTGGAACGATTGAATACCAGAATGAATATACCTACCGCGTTCACGGGAAGCATTACAAGGACAAAAATGAGTGTCCGTATGCCAGAGATAACTGGAATCGATATACAATACAACCCACTCTTTAAATATATGGTCATGCCCTCGTACTTTTACAAAGTAATAAGTATTTGGGTACTCGACAGAACAACATATTAAATCATCCCGTCCATCATACCTATCCGGATCAGTCGGGTTATGAGGCATGTCATTATTGCGAAGTGTCCGGGTTGACCAGAGTCCATTTGGTTCGTCAAACATATGAGATAAATTTCGCGACTGGGTAAAATGGCAAAGGCGAGTAATCCCTCGGGCAGCACATTCCTGCTGAATTTGATTCATGGCTGAACCTCCTGGTACAGAGGTTCGTCTTTGGGTAATAAAGGAGAGAGATCACCACTATAGAGCAAAATCAGACTTGTTTTAGCTCGTGTTACAGCCACATACAGCAGGCGACCATCATATGTCAGTGCATCTTCTTCCCCATGTGAATAAATATAGTCTTTATCCGGCAGGTTATCTGCATCTAGAAAAGGAAGAATGACTATATCAAATTCCAATCCTTTGGCGGAATGATAGGTGCCATGAAAAATCCCTGGGCCATCCTTCCAAACAGGAAGATCACGATGTAGCTTTGTTGCTTCATGAGACAGCCGTGAGCTGAATATTCTTTCCTGGTTCCTGTTTTTTACAAGTATAGCTACACTCTGTGTTTTGGAAGCGTTACGAGCTGCCTTGAGAGCGATGTCTATTTGCTGATTTTCATTTTTGCACTTGGCTAAAGTTGGCAACGGTCCGTCAGCTTTTGGAGATGTAGGTTCCACCAAGTCTGGAATGTCCTTGAAGAATGGCATTCTTGATATAGCCAATCCTAGTTGGGCAATCTGCTTGGTATTTCGATAGTTTTCCTTGAAATTCCATAGCTGTGTAATATTTAATCCAGCAGACCGCCAGCTCATACGCTGACCATATATTTGTTGAGCAACATCGCCGAAAAAAGTTAAAGAGCCATCTTTAGATATTGCCGCAGCCAAAGATCGAAGCATTTCTGGTGAAAAATCTTGTCCTTCATCAACTATAATATGCTTGTAAAACCGTGATCCATCATCTTCTTTAAATGCTTTTCTTACATGCAGGGCAATGTCATCCCAGTCGTAAAGCTTGCCGTTACGATTTCGTATATTGAGATATTCTTCGAGAATCGCAAACATTACCGGTCTGAGTTTACGAGCCAAGTTTGTTCCAATTCTGCCAACACGTTCGACTTCTATATATTCTTCTTCTGTTGTAATTCCATGACTTAAGATCCACTGGATTTCATCTGTAAAAAACTCAACTGGTCTTTTGAAAAACTTAGACGGCTTATATTTAGCTTTAATTTTTCTTACAGCTTGAACAATGTAGCATTGGCGTTCATCACGATCGCTACAAATACAGTTGAACTGCATTTTACCCCGCGCATTAAGATACCCCCGGGCAAAAGTATGATAGGTTTCAATCTGAACATTTCCTATCTCATCTGGTTTGAGGTAATTTAGATAGGTAACAAGTGCCTTGTTAAATGTAAGCAACAAGGTTTTTCCTGAATGAGGCATTGATGGTTCTGATAAATAAGCAGCCCGATATAGTGCCAGGGTGGTTTTACCACTACCGGCAGTACCCAAAACAGCAGAGTGCCCGGTAACAGGCATATATAATACCTCTCTCTGTTTTTTAATCGGTTTTGGTAAATTAGCTGCCATCGCTATCTTGCCTCCTGTTTAACAATCTCTATATACACCTTGTACTGGTCCACTGACGGATAGTCGCTTTAGACCAAAAGAATTCCATTAGAATCACATCCCAACGGGTTGTGGCCAAGATATCTTTCTCCCGGATACCTTTTATCTTATTTCCAGCTATATGCTCTAATATGATTAAAATTAATTACATCGATATTTAAACTAGCAAGGGCATTAGAGAGCGGGAAATCATCTGTTATTACTAAATATTTATTTCTAGTAATTGTCATAATTACAGCATCTGTAAGTCCGTATTTCTGAAACAGACTATGCCTACAAGCATCAATGCTTGGGCAATATTCCTCATTGAATATACTAATTTTTTCTTTAAATTTATTAAAATACTGGATTTTTATATCACTATGTAGTTGAGTCGACAAATTGCTCACCTCGGTTAGAATATTCGGCGTTGTAATAACTGAACTAAATCGTCCAATTATTTTGACCAAGAGAGAGAAATCTTCCACAGAATATATTTTTGTCCTTTTATACTTAGATATGAGTTCTGGTTTAAAAGTCCCAATAAAATACAAGATCAAGAGATTAGCGTCTATAAAGACTCCTTTAGTTCTATATTTTTGTAATAAATTATCTGTGGTATCAATAATCATCTTACAGCTCTTATTTTCATGGATATTACTTTCCCTGAATCAGCATCAATTTTAAAAATTTTATACTTGCGTGGAGACATTACTGGCGGCAGATTTGGTTTTTCACTATAGCTTAAAGTTATTAACCAATATTCTTCAGAGTCTGCTAGTTCAAATTCTTCAAATCTGACATCCCAATCCTTGGCATTTGAATCAACAAATTCTAACGACTCAATAGCTTTCACAGCAGCTTGTTTTACATTAATCATGATCATTATCCTCCTATCGAATGTTTATACATAACTTTCCCACTCTATTTTTTGAACAAGCAAAGAATTTATGAGCATCAGGGGGCATTTCAAATACTAAATCCTATTGCATCGCAACCATCCGCTTGAGGACGAGGATGCGGTGATATGGCGAGTCGAGTCTTTCGAAGTTTTTTAGATAAATTTAAAAAAATTTCCACCGGAGGGGATGACAATTATTTGTATATATTAAAGATACAACTAACCAGATAATCCACGAAAAATCCCTTATTAATTATCATGCCCCCGAAATTATCCAATTTCTTTAATTTATAAGGTGTAAACTTTTAATACTTCGTCGCCGTAGTGGTTGATGACTTTGACGGCGATTTTTCCGGTATCTGGTTTCGGAAAGGGGCGGCTGGTGGTTGAGTAGAGTGATTCCCAGGCTGACTCATCTATTTCGGCACGGAGGGCGCGCTTCAGCTTCTGGTATGGTTGGTCGCCACCGCAGAAGTAGGCGTGGCGGACGAAGAATGACTCGCCATTATAATTCGTATCTATAAACCAGCATGCAATGTCGTCAGTCATGTTCGAGCGGACCTGGCCGGTAGTGGGGTCATAGACGTCTACTCCTTTTATCTCAACTTTGATGTTACCTTCCTCAGCATCGATGATCTTCAAGTCAGGTTCGCCGAAGACCATGAATAGGTTGCCGCTCCCGGTCTTCTTGAGAAGTTCATCCCCCATCGCCAGATCCGGATTCATCATAGTAATCATTACGTTGAGTTTACCATAGCGGGTAGCTTCCTCGGCTACATGCGGATCGAAAGCAAAGCCACAGACAACGAGCACATCGAAACCCATACCTTTCACCGCTTCCTTCGCTGCCTCCTTAATAAGCTGCGGGGATACCGTGCCATGCTCCGGACCAATACAGACCGCAACCCGGCGAGTCTGACCGTGTGCGTCAATAAATTCACCTTCACCCTGGATCCATAAACCGGCATAGGGCTCCAATTGCTCAAACTTGATCCCCTCCCCTTTTTTGGTGGTCTTGACACCGGCTTTCTTGAGGTTCTCCAGAATCATAGTCTCGAACTGCCCCCCTCCGGCTCCGGTTTCGGTGTCATCCTCTGAACGGGGAACGTCATAATCCGTAGAAAGTATTCGGTGAGGGGAAAGGCTTTCCACAGTGAAGGGGCCTGTTACACGGACGCGTTTTTTGTCTTCGTAAGGTTGGTCATATAAAATCTCCTGGTCCGCGTGACGAGCAATGGAATCGTCGATTTCTTTCTGCCGCTCACTTTTAAGAATCCAAAATTCACTATGAGCTTCTTTGGCGATCTCTGACCACTTCTCATTAACCTCATAAGGGACTTCCCATTCTTCCCATTTTTCATTAAGCGCTTTATTAAGACTAGCGCGGGCGGCATCCTGTTTCTGCTGCCACTTTTCATGGATAATGTCAATCTCCTCATTATTGGCAATGGCTTTCAGCATAATATGTGGCACACGCAGGCATACAAATCCTTTTCTGATGTCATCATTTGGTTTTATGTCAGCGGGAAGTCGACCGGTAATTTTAGCCTCTTTCGCCTGACCTTCTCGTGAATCAGCCAACAGGTAATATGGGTACCGCCCGGCCATGAGACGCGTACGAGATAGAGCGATGGAAACGCGACTTGTATCAATCGTGATCCATCGGCGCCCCCATTGTTCGGCAACATAGGCAGTAGTCCCACTTCCACAGGTAGGATCGAGAACAAGATCACCGGGATCGGTGGTCATGAGAAGACAGCGTTCGATGACCTTAGTATTGGTTTCAACAACATATATCTTATTGGCCGTGAAACCTGCATGAGAAGTATCGAACCAGGCGTTTGAAAGCGGATTAACCGGTTTATCATTAAGGAAACGAATATACCTTAATGTTTTGCCAGCTAAACCAATCCTCTTTGAGTATTTCAAACGTTCCATACCCTCGGGATAATTTGCCTTCCAGTGGCTATTTGCGGCCGGATAATATTTCTTTCCATGAAATTTGAACGGAGTTTTTTGATTAGCATTACCTTGACCACAAATATTATCCAGGCCATATATCCTTGCACTGTTTGGTATAGGTATAACGCCCTTCCTCTCATCATTAGTTAACGGACGAGAAACTCCATTCGCTAATTCTATGTATTTATAAAATGAATCGCCTTTTTCCAGATTCTCTTTCTCAAGAAAAAGCTGGCGGTATTTTACAGCTTCTTGATTCAGCGCAAACCAGAGAATATAATCGCCGAGACGACTAAGGGTCCCGGTAGGGAAACCACCCGTAGTTGCGAAATAGATGAGACTCACAAAGTTCTCACTTCCAAAGACTTCATCTAAAATACAACGTACCAGGTGGACATTCTCCTCCCCGATCTGGATAAAGAGACTCCCTGTTTCAGTGAGCAATTCTCTGGCTGCAACCAAACGATCACGGAGATATGGCAGGTATGAATGGATTCCAAGTTTCCATGTGTCGCGAAAAGCTCGAACTTGTTCAGGTTGCCGAACTATATCCTCAATTTTTGTATCAGTAATTCGTGATTTGCGCGTACTAACCTGCCAGTTCGATCCGAACTTAATACCATAAGGCGGATCGAGATAGATCGTCTGGACTTTTCCCTTGAGACCTTCCTTCTCGGCAAGACTGGTCATAACCATAAGTGAATCGCCGAGAATCATCCGGTTTGACCAGTTCTGATCGTGCTGGTAGAAGTCCACCATCTGCTCGAAGTCAATACCATTGAAATCGGCAAACATGGTTGTCTGAAAATCAGTTTCATCCTGTTTCCGAGAAGATTCGGCTTTGATATCCTCGATAATAGCCTGCGGGTGGATCTTCTCCTGAATATAAATGGGAACGACGGGAACTTCGAGCGGATGGGAGTCCTGTTCGTCCTTGCCCTGCCAGACTAACTGCGGATCGAGCGACGGATCACGGGGATAGAGGATAGTCCGAGGAGCAGATTCGTCTTCTTTTACAAAATCCCGCAGTTCCTCGGTCGGAATATTTTTTCGTTTATCCGGGTATTTTAAGCTATCAATCTTAATACTCTTTTTTTTTGCTTTTGTCTTTTGTGCCATAGTGATATCCCCTTTGCCCTAAGCCATCAATACTTCAGCCGGTGTCTGGTCCCAGGTCCGGCCATCCAATATTCGTCCGGCCTTCTTCTTGTTTATTCCGCCCCACTGCTTGAAAAAAAACGGAATCTGGAATTCATTACACTGGTCTCGAATCTCCGTGACCCAGGCTGGGTCCATGGGACGCGCACCGGGCCCCGATTCTCCACCGACAATAACCCAATCGATCCCTTCAAGATCAAGATTCGGAATCGGCCCTAACAACGGCTCCAGCGAAAGGAATTTTACACTGGCATTGGCTCGGCGGAGGTGGTCAATTCGATCTGTATATTCTAATGTTTCAACGCTAACTCCCATCCAGATATTTGAAGACCATGATAGATGTCGGTCAAGCTCAAGCATACGAGTGGATCGCTTAGTTAATATCTGATATGTATGCCAATCAGCTTGATTCATAATATCGAATACTCTCAGAACGAAATCGAGCGGCACGGATTCATGAAATAAATCGCTCATGGAATTTACAAAGATAATCCGGGGAGTCTTCCATTCAAGCGGCCGATGCAACATATTTTCATGAACGGAGATATTGAATCCATTGACGTAATTCGGCTGGCCCATCGCCTGAAGCCGCCGCGCCATCCGTTCAGCATAACAATGTAAACAGCCGGGGCTGACTTTAGAACACCCGGTGACCGGATTCCAGGTAGTTTCCGTCCATTCAATTGAAGAATTAGATGCCATGAGAGAGACCTCTTTCTTTGTATTTATTGAAGATAGCTTGCGCGATTTTTGCTCCAATTTCATTTTGAGACGCGAAGAAAAGATAATATATAACCGCTCCCCGGCTGTTTATCATGGGCATAGGTTCAGGAGCATATTTAAAGCCTGCCTGTTCCCGAAGACGTTTTCGATATGCATCGACAATAGCCTGGTTATCAGCTTTTTCCTCGATATCTCCAAATAATCCCCGTTCCTTCGTATAGGCTATATCTCGCCAGGAGTTATCACCCCAGAAATCGTTCATCCGTTCGATCTGACTTTCGGTGACTTTATCGGGATTCTTCCAGAGAACATTCATATTGGCATCCATGATCATGAAAGTGAGAAATATTTCAATACTTCCCATCTTTCCGGCGGTCTGTACTACTTCCCAATCCGGGTTTAGTTTGTATGGATCAAGAATACATAGGGCACGCCGGTAGTCTTTATATTGGCATTGAGGTAAAACTTGATCCAATAAAATGGAGTTACAGTCGCCCTCATAAACACTAACATCTTCCATTTCTCCCGCAATTTTTCGGAGGCGGTCAATTCTCTGTCCATCCAGATCAATAAAGTGATAATGAGAGAAGGGAGTATCTGCATTAAGAGCGATTGAAGGACTTCCCTCAATCTCCCGGCCGGTGGCTTTTGAAATATGAGTTCCCGCTCCGGCAAATCCATCGATATAGGCGAAATGTTTGATAGATCGTTGATTTTTAAGAATCGTAGTGTATGCCCTTGAATAGTCCCGCAGGATATCCAGCTTTATCTCTGTCCAATAACCTACCTCGTCTAATTGAAGTTCAGTCATTATTGTTTGTCCCTCCAATTTTAGCCCGGATTGACGACATAGCATCCCAGGGATCGGTAATCTCAAGAAATGCCCATCGCCCAAATCCTCCATGATTGTTTATTGCCGGTACCCAGAGCGTTCGGGCAGTGGACGTTTTGGCTACTTTGTCTTTCTTTTTCTGCCCCGTTACCTCAATGATTAGATTCAACAAGTTGTCCGGGCCGTTACCGTCGTCAATATGGACAATAAAATCCGGATAATAATTCCTTTCCTGCCCATTAATTGTATATGGAATAGTAAACCCGACATTATGGTTCTTGACATAGCTATAAACCTCGTCCATGTCCTCCAGTGTTTGCGCCATCTTCTGTTCCCAGGAGTCGGTATCGGCAACCATGTATGAGATATGACATTTATCGGGGCGAGTAGGATAAACAGATCTGATTGTATCAAAGTCAACGTACCGTGTGGAGCCCTCACTCTCATATGGCCGTAGGATTGGCTTCAGCCGCTTTTCTCCTTCCGAAGAGCTTACAATAGCTTGATAGATTCGATCGGCAGCATCGTGTGAGAATTCACTTAAGAGAAGTAACTGTGGGAATGTATTGTCTTTACAATAGAGGCATTCAGCCAGCCACTTTTTTACAATTGGAAGTGCCTTCGGAAAAAGCCAGGGTTTTTCTGGTTCATATTTATCGAGTAAACGCTTTGCTAGACAGAATGCAACTTCATTCTCCCGACGTTTCTTTAACTCGTCAAGTGTGTGGATGGATGATTCCCCAACAATCGGATCTACCTGTACTTTAGTGGGGAGGTCTTTGGTAGAAAGGGCAAGCCGGGACTCTTCTGTGAATTCAGCAGTTAGCTCCTCGGAAGGCATTTCGTATTTATAGCCGGTGACGCATGGAAAAGTGATCATACGATCAATCCGGTCTTCCAGAGCCCGGACCCGGGTAGGGATTGGTCCCGGTGTGAGGTCAGGCGTCGAACCACTGCAAGGAATAAATGAGAACGGAACCCCATATACCTCGGCATATTCGGGGTTAAACTTTCCCTCACTATTTGCCGCGTAACTCATCCGCCTGAGACCGCGACCGACAACCTGTTCGCACAGGAGTTGCGTACCGAATGCCCGTACCCCGAGAATATGGGTAACAGTATTGGCGTCCCATCCTTCGGTCAGCATCGAGACGGAGACAACACATTTAACTTGCTCTCCAAGTTTCCCGGTTTTCCCGATCGTATTCATCACTTCACGCAAGAGGTCTTCATCGGTCAATTTATCCACGTCACGATCCGGGAAACGTTGCCGATACTCCCGCTTGAATTCCTCAATCTCGGATTTTGCTATTTTTTTAAAATCGGAACTCATGGCTTCTCCGGATTCAAGCTGAGCACTATCAACCAGAATAGTATTAGGGCGGGCAGACCATCCCCCGTTCTCCTCGTTGCTGAAGATAGGGAGCTTTCCCGGAACAACAACGATTTCATTATCAGAGATTTGTTTTTCCCAGCCAGCGATATAGTCATAAACCATCTTGGAAACATTGGTGTTATTGCAGACCACAATAAAGACCGGGGGAGTCTGTCCTTTCGCTTGTGCCTCGATATTTGTTTCCCATCGGCGGAAGTTTTTTTCATAGTTACTATAGAGAGAGTGGAGTGCGCCTTCCAGTTCAGCGGGGAGCATCGGTTCCTTGGTATATTTTTGAGTGCTCCGTCCTTTTTTGGGGAGTTCATCCCGGATACGCAGCCAAAGGTCACGATATGTCGGCATCTCTCCGGTCATGGAGTCATCGGCTACAGGAACCCGGGGAACTTTAACAATTCCTGCTTCAATCGCGTCGATTAAAGAAAAGTCAGATACGACCCATGGAAATAATGTTCCCTCCGCAAAACCTGAGCCCTGAAGAAAGAAAGGAGTTGCCGATAGATCATAGATCGCCCGGATACCGATCTTGGCCTTTATCGCTTCCAATCCGGAGATCCAGATTCGTGCCTCATCATCCCGCTTTTTTGCTTCTTTACGTTCATCACCCTTTAGTTTTGGAGCATTATCTTCCTTCGGCTTCCTTCGATAGCAATGGTGTGCTTCATCATTTATAACGACGATGTTGGTCTTATTGCCAAAGCCACGACATACCCTCCGAACCATCTGGTCCGGAGTTTCAGTAAAGGGGCTTTTCCCATTCTTTGCAAGAATGGATTTGGTCAATCTGCCGGTAGATATTTTTTCCCGGCATTTGAATTGGTGAAAGTTGGTAATGATAATTTTAGTACTACCCAATTGACGTAACATTTCAGACGGAACGATGTCCATTTGGTGATAATAATTCTCCGGGTCATTGGGCAATAACACCCTTAGACGATCCCGGATGGTAATTCCAGGCGTAGTAATCAAGAAACAATCGCTGTAAAGTTTAGAACGGGGATTGGCAAGTCGGTTTAATGATTGCCAGGCAATCAGCATGGCCATAACTACGGTCTTCCCACTGCCGGTCGCCATCTTGAAAGCAATCCGGTAGAGTAATGGATTTGATTTTTCATTCTCCTCTCGCAGTTGATTCTCTATCCAACGGTCACCCTGTTTTCCCGCAACTTCTGTGATATAGATTGCTGCTTCAAGTGCTTCGATTTGACAGAAAAAAAGCCGGCGTTCACGATCAGGGCGAGTCCAATACTCGAGCAACCGGGCAGTCGTCTTCGTCATACCGGGTCTTTGCCGATCACGCCATAGATCAAGACGAGAACGGATCTGATTGATAAAGTCGTTCTCTTCGATACGATCCTCTGTCCATTCCGTATCAAAAACCATCTGGCCTTTGTTCTTCTTCTTAGATCGCGGAACAGGAATGAAATAAGCGCTACTCCGACGGGACTCAACAATCTCGTTGGTAATGCCTTCATCTGCAAATTTGAAGTGCCGAGAAGGCTCTTCAAAAGGCGAGTTTAAAATCGGGTTTTCGATGACGACTTTTGCGGGCATGATTTTGTATCTGTAGTTAGAGTTTATTTATTCCTCAATACCAAGAGTAATAACCAATCAACTTAACTTGGATTATTTGCGGAAAACAAACCATAATTTAATATTTTGTATTGAGGGAATTTAAAGCTAAAACTTGGAGCAAGTATTGTCGCACCAATAATTTCAATTCTATCATTCAGAATTATCCCCGGATATGCCCGCCGTACTCATGCATACAGTATACCTTTTAGAGAGAGATTGTACACAAAGTCAGCTAAAGAGAAAAGGAGAAATGAGTTAGTATAAAATTCTCCGCCGCAGATGAACCGGGAAAATATGGATTATGAATCGTGGACGCTAAATCCAAAACATATTTTTTCGGGTGGGGTGAATAAGCAATGCGCAATCTACTACGCGAAAATGCGAGAATTTATCATCCCGAGCCCGAAGTAATTATAGCATTATTTATTATGCCTTTTATGCCAATTAGATACCAAATTTTTAATTTGTTGACAAAATCGCAATTCCCGCAACGGGAATGGCTATTTCGTCAATTATTTTTCCGGGCTATTGAGGGAGATCTCAAGCGAGAATACCGGCACCCATAATTATTTTTCCACAGTGTAGGTGGGGGCAGACTTTACTTTAGGCTGGAGAAAGCTCACTTCCAATCGTGTCCGCAATCCTGCACTGATAGTAGACCTCCTCGATCTCAGCCAGGAAGGCCTGGTCCACCTCGGCGGTCCCGCGCTTTTTGGTGGCCGATTGGACGTACTTATCGAAGGCCCCTTCCTGGATCGCCCGGGGAGAAAAGATTGAGGCAATCTCATCCCACCGCTCGGGGTATTCATCATAGCGGATGTAGAGGATCCGGGCCTTCGACGCCTTATCCCCGGCGGCCGGCCGAACCCGGGTATCATAGACAATAAACTCCTCAAAATCGGTCAGGATGGAGAGAGGCAGCTTGGCGGTCCACCCATAGCGGCGAAGCTGATAGGCCGGGGATGGGTCTTCCTTCAGGTTGATCGAGGGTTTCTTGGCTTCGAGGAAGAAGAGTCGCCGACCCCCCAACCGGAAGGAGTAATCCGGGGCCTTGGTCGCGGCGCCAACTTTGATAGCGTCTTCGTGGACCACCTCCTTCCATTGCTCGGAGAAACCTTTCTCATTATCAACATCCCAGCCCAGGGCTTTGAACATCGGGTCAATAAACTCCCGCCGCACCTGGGTCTCGTTGTAGTGGGGGGAGAGATAAGAATCGCGATGCAGATCAAATCGTTCAACCAGATCAAGAATAGCTTGTGGCACGACCATAAAACATCTCCTCGCTAACGCTAATGGGCAGTTCTAAAAAGAGATATCACAGCAGCTTACCTAAGTCAAGTGTCGCAAGCTTTCAGTGAACCCCGTTGCCCTGTGCTCGTATCTGGGTTGCTGTAGCTGCGGTCGCCGACCGCGGATGGCAGTGGCCACTATCAGCGACCGCAGTTACAGTGTCCGAGGCCACTACGGAAATCGGGATAAAGCATAATATACCAGGTTCACTGAAAACAAATAACAGTCAACAACATGCGCTTTCTGGACGAAAAAGTTGCAAGCAAGTCTTAACCTGAGGGAATAATTTTCTTAAAAATATAATAGCCAGGGCAAGGGGTTTAGATTATCATTGTTGCTTAATCTTAACCATTTTTACTGAAGTTCAGTTTCGCTAAAATTCGCCTATTGGCGAACTTTCTTAATCCACAAGCTGTTATCTGACATTACTACTAAAAGACGGGGGTTTTTATGAATGAAAATTGGAGAATATCAAAAAGGGTTGCCCAGATACAAAAATCTGCGATCCATGAAATGACCAGATTGTCAAAAGAAGTGGAAGATGTGTCGTTTTTGTCCTGGGCAAAACCAACCTCTGACACACCAGAACATATTAAAGAAGGCGCAGTATCCGCAATTAAGAATGGACTTGTCGGTGGGTATTCTGGAAATGCCGGTTTGCCGAATTTGCGCCAAGAGATCGTTAAGAAACTCAAAAGG
>Ga0307929_1001616_pt1 | contig 16348 bp, 11 predicted proteins | sample AceLakmetage1330_FD_203160 | JGI IMG/M metagenome (GOLD analysis project Ga0307929, IMG submission 203160) | Saline water microbial communities from Ace Lake, Antarctica - #1330 | ecosystem: Environmental > Aquatic > Non-marine Saline and Alkaline > Saline | place: Antarctica: Ace Lake...
TATATGAGCTATAGTGACAGTGCGGCTACCTCGTTTACCGATGTGATGACAGTACAACGCAGTGGTCGGCGCACTTTTTTCCACAATCGCGGGGCGAACGCAGAGCTGGATTACCCGCACTTGGCACCGATTGACGTGCCGGCGAGGATTTTCTACCTGGGTTACCTACTGCTTCTTGATGCGCTCGACCGCGTGGACCCGGATCATGGGACGATGGCGGCGCGTGTGTTGAAGGCGATGCGGGCGAAGGGATACCGGACGGTTGTCGATGTGGTATCTGAAGATGCGGCACGCTTCCAGGATACCGTTCTGCCGGCACTGAGTCAGATCGACTGTCTGGTGATCAACGAAGTGGAAGCCGGTTGTTGCAGTGGGCGTGATGTGAGAAAGGCCGATGGAACGCTCGACCGTGAGGCCCTCCTGGCGTCGGCAAGTTTGCTTCTGGAAGGTGGCATACAGGAGCTGGTGGTTGTTCACTGTCCGGAGGGCGCGGTGGCCATCGAGAAAAGCGGTGCGCTGCATGCCGTACCGTCCTGCCATATTGAGCCCGACGCGATTGTTGGCAGTGTGGGGGCTGGTGACGCCTTCTGTGCCGGGTTGCTTTACGGCCTGCACGAAGATCTGCCTATTATGGAATCGCTTCGGCTGGGCGTGGCCGACGCCTGGTTTAACCTGCACTCGGCCACGGCTTCGAGTGACGCGCCGACACTGGGCCAGCTCACGGCCCACCTGGAGAACTGCACGTTCAACACGATGAAGTGGTTTGAACGATGAGGACTCTGCTGGGTATGAGTGCTGGTCCAATTTACTGACGCTGTAGAGTTAAACCGCACCCGTGGTGATGAAGCTGTGCTGTACGGGGGTGGTGACGGTCTTGCCGGAGTGGGATACGAACTCTACCGCGTTCTTCTGAAAGCGGAGGCGCTTCACCTTGTCGAATCCGCGCGGGATTTGGACGGCGCCCTCTATATAGTTGACCACGGTTGGCTTGTGTTTGGAGAGGGTGTGGCAAGTCGGGATGCCTTCGGCGTTGATGTCGTTTTTCTGCACCGATGCCTGGAGGCCCTCGGCATGATAACCGCAGACATCCTCAAGTCCGATGCAGCAGTTACGTCCGTTCCACGGCTCGCCATGCCGACCGTGGTTTGCCATCCACATGGTGGTGGCCGGCAGCACGGTTGGGTCTTTGAGCGCGAACCAGAGATAGCCAGCGTCTGGGGCGGTGGCGCAGGTCCAGGCGGGGGCGTCGGATGGCTTGGCGTAGAGCGAGAGAATATCCACGAACCCTTCGCGTGCCGGGAAGACTGAGCAGTCGGTATGGGGCGTGTCCTTCCAGATGGTGGGAACCCGGTTTAGCTGTTTGAAGCGTTTGTTGGCGGCCAGTGCGTAGTATTCTGTATCAGCAGTGTAGGCGGCAGCACGCGGTGCGGTCTGTCCAAAGCGGAGCGGGGAGGTTGAGATGTGAAGCTTTCCCTTGGCTGGCGGCGCGAGTGTGGCGTGGTGTCCCATGGGCATCTTGCCGGAGAATCTGTTGAGCTCGTGCTGGATATAGATGATGTTTTCGCCGTCACGCAGGGCGATGCGCTTGGTGACCTTACCCGACCGGATCTTCGGCTCCATGGTCAGGATTAGCGTCTTGATCCCATCGGCGTCTGTGAAGCCGATTTTCTTCCAGCGTTTGTAGGCGATCTCGCCGTGGGTGCGATGGTTCTCGCCCTTCCAAGCTGGATTGGCACCGAAGGGTAGACAGAAGAAGTCGCCGCGCAGGGTTCGCAACACGGGTTCATCCAGCTTGATATTTTCATCCTGCCAAGGACTGACGTAGTAGGGGTGTATGGGCGTATCGCTGTCGGCAAAGAAGGTGACAGGGGCCATGTGACCGCCAGTGCACGTTACGGCGCACGAGATGGAATCCGATCGAATCAGCCAAGCGTTCTGATTATGCAGGCGGGTTGTTAGTAGCGGTTTGCTCATAGATTTATGCTCCATTATTTAGGGTGAATGGTGAGGCATACTGGTTAGCACAGTGCGAAGACCGATGCAAGCGGCGGAGTCAGGGAGAGATCTTCCAGAAAATTGGAGTTGAGCGTTTCCGGCTAGCAGCTTTCGGACTTTGATCGACACACACTAGTTGAGAAAGCTTACCGTCCAGAGATATGAGAACGGGTATTGATGAGGTATCCAGGCTGCTAATATGGGAGTCTTCGATTTCGAGCTCAAAGGAACATGTTTTGGCCTTGCGACTGGGTGCAACTGTGTATATATCTCCCCTTTACATTAACAAGGAGTGGCTGCGTGTGCAGTTTTCTTCTCACTCGGCAATTTGTAGTAACACTTGATCACCATTCATTGAGGACATCATGCATTCACTTCGTTTTAGACAGATTCATCTCGACTTCCACACGTCTCCGCATATTCCCAACATCGCTGCTGAGTTCGACAAGGCCGCCTGGCAGCAGACGCTGAAGGATGCACACGTGAATTCGATTACCACCTTTGCCACCTGTCACCACGGCTGGCGCTACTACGACGGCCAGGTCGGGGCGATGCATCCGCATCTGGGCTTCGACCTGTTGCGTGCCCAGTTCGAGGCCTCGAAGGAGATCGACGTTAACGTTCCCATCTACCTGACGGCGGGGGTAAACGATTACGCCTTTTCGCAGCATCCTGAATGGCGCGAAATCAACGCCGAGGGTGGCTACGCTGCCTGGAGTACCTCGCCGCTGCAGCCGGGATTCAAGAAGCTCTGTTTCAACACACCGTACCTGGACTACCTCTGCGAGCAGATCGAGGAAGTTGTGACGCGCTTCCCGGAGAACGATGGCATCTTTCTGGATATCATCTCGCAGGGTGCCTGCTGCTGTTCGGTCTGCATGCAGACCATGGTGGAGCAGGGTTATGATCCAGCTCGGGAAGAAGACCGAAAGACGCATGCGGAGAAGGTGTTGCTGAACTACTACACGCGCACTACTGCTGCGGCTCGTTGCAAGAACGTCGACACCCCGGTCTTCCACAACTCCGGGCATATCACGATCGGGCGTCGCGACCTGCTGGAGCATTTTTCGCATCTTGAGCTGGAGAGCCTGCCTACCGGTGGGTGGGGCTATGATCATTTCCCGATGTCCGCCAAGTATGTCCAGACTCTCGGTTACGACTTTCTGGGCATGACCGGAAAGTTCCACACCACCTGGGGCGAGTTTGGCGGATTCAAGCACCCCAACGCACTACGCTACGAATGCGCGGCGATGATTGCCTTCAATGCCAAGTGTTCGATCGGCGATCAGCTTCACCCTGGTGCCGCTCTAGACCGCAGTACCTACAATCTAATCGGTCAGGCCTACAGCGAAGTCGCTGAGAAGGAGCCCTGGTGTGTGGGTGCGCAATCCTCCGCCGACATCGGATTGCTCTCACAGGTTCCCTTTGCGAGCGATCACGGCCGCGGAGCGGCCGGTGATGTGGGGGCGGGGCGTATCCTGCTGGAGAGCCACCTGCAGTTTGATGTGCTCGATCAGCATGCATCTTTCGACGGTTATGCCCTTCTCATTATCCCCGACAGCATCCGCTTCGACGAGGCGTTGGCTGCCCGCGTGCAGGCCTATCTTGACGGGGGCGGGCGTGTGCTGTTGAGCGGGGAAAGCGGGTTGCGGCAGAACGGACAGGGCTTTGCGCTCGATCTGGGCTGCACGCACGAGGGAGAGAGTCCTTTCTGTCCCGACTATTGGCTCCCGATTCCGGAATTGCGCCCGGAGTTTCTGGAAACACCCTTTGTCTCCTACATCCGTTCGCAGCGTATTCGGGTTGCGGAGGGGGAGTCGTTAGGCCAGGTGTACGACCCCTATTTCAACCGAACCTATGCGCACTACTCCTCGCATCAACACACCCCGTTCAGGCCTGATCCGTCAGGCTATGACCTGGGCGTGCTCCACGGACGCGTGCTCTATTTCTCTGCGCCTGTCTTCAGCCTCTACCGCGGATTCGGTGCGACCCTCACTAAAGACGTGGTTCAGCGCGGTATCCGAAAATTGATGGGTGATGCGCTCAACGTACGCAGCAACCTGCCCTCCACGGCTAGAGTCTCCCTCAACCATCAGCCGGATGAGAACCGCTACGTGTTGCACCTGCTCTATGCCAATACCCTCTCACGAGGAGGCAAGATGGATCTGGCGGGCGGAACGGTTAGCCGAGATGGCCTGAACATCGAGATTATCGAGGAGCTGCTTCCCCTGCGCGATAGCCAGCTTTCGGTCGCCCTCCCGGCGACGATTCAGCGGGTCACGCTTGAACCCCAGGGCGAGGCGCTGCCGTTCACTGTTGCAGACGGCCGCGTCGAGTTTACCGTTCCGGAATTCACTTGTCACCAGATGGTGTGTTTGCAGGATACAAAGTAACCATTGAGGGACTGTACACGTTATTCGATATTTGTGAAAATGTGATCAATATTGTGGCTGAACGCGAACAGCGCGTTTATGTGAAGCGAGTCGAGAGGGGTAAATATATATTATGAAGTATTCTGGATATTCGAAACGTTCTACTGTGAGTTTGAATGGGATGTGGCAATTTGGGTTTAGCGAAGATCGCACATGGGATGATGAATCCATCGTGTCATCGAACTTTGACGACTGCATGCCGGTTCCGTCTGCCTTTGATGCGATGCCGTTATATAATGGTAAGCGTGGTGTCGGACTCTATCGTCGTACGGTTGCCGTGCCGCCTGGCAGCAATGCACGCCTGGTTTTCAATGCGGTCGGTATGTACGCCAAAGTCTTCGTCGATGGTGAAAAAGTGTGCGAGCAATATGCGGCCTATACGCCGTTTCATGTGGACATGGTGTCGTCGGAACATCGTGATCGGGATGTGGTGGTGATGGTGGGGAACCGGTTTGACCGTGAGCTCTATCCGCTGCATGAAATCTTTTTCGATTTCTACGCCTACGGTGGGATCTTTCGGGATGTGGAGCTCCAGGTGTTTCGGGAGGGTCCGCGAGTCGACTGGGTTGGGGTGGATACACTGGATTATCGCACGGGTGCCGTTCAAGTTGGCATTGAACCGGCGGAGCTCGGACAGACTTTCGCCATAGCCATTGATGACAGCTCTGCTCGCGAGTTCACGGTTGACGAGTTGAGTGGTGGCCGCTTTGTGGTTCCTTTGACTGTTGAGGGGGCAACGCCGTGGTCGCCGGACCATCCGGAGCTGCATACGGTAACCGTGGCGACTCAATCCGATTCCCTGGAGGTAACATTTGGTGTCAGGCAGGTGAGTACGGCGGAGGGGAAAATTCTGCTGAATGGAACTCCCGTCAAATTGCTTGGCTATTGCCGACACGAGGCGCACCCCCAATACGGCCCCGCGCTTCCCCTTGTTCAATTGGTGGCGGATCTCCAGTTGCTGCGTGACTCCGGCTGCAATTTTGTCCGCGGTTCGCACTATCAGCAGGATCCCCGTTTTTTGGATCTGTGCGATGAAATGGGCATGCTCGTGTTCGAGGAGAGCCTGGGGTGGGGGCCGCGTGAAGAGCATATGACCAACCCGGCGTTTGTTGACGCCCAGCTCAAACAGACGGCTGATATGATCAGGACCAGTTACAATCATCCCAGCGTCATCATGCGTGGCTTCCTCAATGAGGGGGTATCTAATATGGAGGCCTCTCGTCCGTGCTACGAATCTCTGATTCGTCTGGTGCGGGAGAAGGACCCACACCGCCTTGTGACGTATGCGAGCAACCGCTATCTGAACGATCTGTTTTTGGAGCAGATTGACGTCATCAACTTCAATATGTATCCAGCCTGGTACTCGCCGAACCACGACGATGAGTGTCCATTGGATGAGATTAGGAAGAGGATTCACGAGAATCTTGAGGGGCTGGAATTGCGCGGCCTTGCCGATAAGCCGTACATCATCTCAGAGATTGGCGCCGGCGCCATTTATGGGTGGCGGGATCCTATCTGTGCTCACTGGTCAGAGGAATATCAGCGTGAAGTCCTGAAGATTGTGTCCAACGAGGTGGTAACGAATCCGCGCATTGCAGGTGTTTCCCTGTGGCAGTTCTTCGACTGCCGCACCTATCGTGGTGCCGGTGCACTCGGCCGCCCGCGCGCATTTAACAACAAGGGCGTTATGGATGAGTATCGGCGGCCCAAGCAGGGGTATGAGGCCGTCAAAGCAATTTTTAACGCCTTTGGACAGAAGGAAGCATAGGGCGTTATTATGGCAGTTCATCGTGATTTCAACTGGCGCTGCCTGACTCCCGAGCCCGGACATTATTTTTTCGGTTACTATGACCGCTGTCCGTGGAATGCAGACACCAGCAAGCACTTGGCGTTGCATGTTGGTCAGTGTGCGCGATTGCCGGAGCGGGGCGAGACGGCGGATGTGGGATATGTGCCGCGTGATGGCAGCGGGTTTGTCAAGCTGGTGGAGACGCGGGCGTGGTGTCATCAGCAGGGCGCCATGACGCTGTGGCTCAAGCATCGTCCGGACACCTTCATCTACAACGACTTTGACTTGGATCGAAATAGGCTGCTGGCGCGGATCTACACGCTGGGAACGGGTATTACGGGGGCCTACGACCGTCCCCTCTATGCCATCTCACCGGATGGGCGCTGGGGCGTATCGCTCAATTTCGCGCGCATCCCGCGCCGCGGGTATTCGTATGCGGATGCGGTGTTGGCCACCGAGCAGCATCCCGATCTCGACGGCGATGGGTTATTCTTGGTGGATTTGCATTCGGGCGAGAGCCGGCTGTTGGTCAGCTACCGTCAGATCATTGCCATCCATCCTGTTCCTTACGAGCTGGGCTCCATGTACTGGTGGCTGAATCATGCCATCTTCAATTGCGATTCCAGCAAGCTGTTGTTTCTGTTTCGCCACTGTGACGATCAGCGTGAAGGACAGGGATGGAAGACGCATATGTACACCGTTGGCTTGGATGGTTCCGATCTCGCTTGCCCGCTTCCGCATTTTTACTGGTCCGGTATGATTTCGCATCATATGTGGGGGCGGACTCCCAACGAAATCGTGATTGATGCGAACTGGCGTGGGAAGGGCTTCGAGTATGTGGTGTTTGACGAGCGCGTACGCCCCCTACAGGCCAAGCGCATCTCTGAGGGCATGGGCCCGATGGGGCATGTGGTCTTCTCCCCCGATGGCGAGTCGATGTTGGCGGATACGTACCCGATAGATGGGATTCAGTCGCTGGCGCGGGTGAACGTGGCGAGTGGTGCATGTGAGGTGTTGGGGCGATTCCGGCATGAACAGCTGGAAGAATATCCCGCGGATGTGCGTTGCGACCTGCATCCGCGTTGGTCGCAGGATGGTTCCCTGATTACGGTAGATTCGATTCACTCGGGCGACCGTAAATTGTATATGTTGGAGTGTTGATCTGAAGGCGGACCGGTTCTGTGACAAGGTGATGACCTTGTTGGTGGGGAGACGTGTTTGAGGTCTTCTGGCAATATGAAGCCGTCGGTGTCCACGATGTGTTGCGCGATGGCACTGGTTGAGATTAGTGAGAGAATGAGTGAAATGACTGAAGCAACTGATCCATGGGATGCCCCGGTGGTGCCTCCTGAGGTTGTGTCTATTGATGTGGGCCGGCAGCTCTTTGTTGACGACTATTTGATCGAAACCACGGACTGTGAACGCACGTATCACATGCCGGAGAAGTATACGGGTAACCCGGTGCTTAAACCTGAGACTGCTCTTGAACTGAACGAGGGTGGCAACGCGGCTACAGTTTCCAAGGGCGGTGGCGTGTGGTGGGTCCCTGCCGAACAGGTTTTCAAAATGTGGTATGAGGCTGGGTGGATTGGTACGATTTGCCTTGCCACCAGTCGGGACGGGATCCACTGGGAACGTCCGGAATTTGACGTAAATCCTGGAACCAATCAGGTGCTTCCGCCTGACGTGGTGCCGGATTCCTGGAGTGTGGTGCCGGACTGGGATGCCGTGGATCCCGAGCAGCGCTACAAGATGTTCTTGCGCGGGCCGGACATGTACAGTCCCGCCCCGTCGCGCCGGTATCAGCGCTTCTGCATGACGTCGCCGGACGGTATCCACTGGGGCAACCGCGTGAACACCGGTGACTGCGGGGACCGCAGCACCCTATTCTACAACCCGTTCCGCAAGAAATGGGTCTTTAGTCTGCGTGCCTATGATGGCGCTCGCTCGCGCCGCTACTGGGAAGCAGACGATTTTCTAGAGGGTGCGAAATGGGAGGATGGCGAGCCGCGTAAATGGGTGGCCGCGGACGAACTGGATCTTCCGGATCCAGAGATCGGGATGAAAGCGTCGCTGTACAATCTCGACGCGGTTGCCTACGAGAGTTTGATGCTTGGAATGTTCGAGATCCACCGTGGGCCGGAGAACGGGGATGCTGAGAAGACGGGACTTCCGAAAATCACCGAACTCAATTTCGCGTACAGTCGAGATGGTTTTCACTGGCATCGTCCGGATCGGCGCGCCCACATTCCGGCTGAGCGACGCGATGTCTGGGACCGCGGCTATGTGCAATCGGTCAGTAGTATTTGCACCGTGCGGGGCGATAAGCTGTGGATCTACTACACTGGATTTCAGGGCGACGCCACGAAGCGGGGGCCGGAGTGGCTATCGAATGGGATGTACGACCGTGGTGCGACGGGGGTGGCGTTCCTGCGTCGTGATGGGTTCGCCTCTATGGATGCCGGACCAGAAGCGGCAACGCTTACCACCCACCCTGTGAGATTCAGTGGCCAACATCTCTTTGTGAATGCTGACGTTCCTGACGGTAGCCTACAGGTTGAAGTGATTAACGAAGACGGTCACCCCATCGAGCCCTTCACGCTGGCGCAAAGTGTGCCCTTCAAAAGGGATGATACCTGTCAGCACATGACATGGAAAAGCGGTGCTGATCTCTCAGTTCTGAAAGGGAACCCAGTCCGTTTCCGCTTCGCAATGACGAACGGCTCGCTCTTTGCGTTCTGGGTCAGTTGCGCAGAGAACGGGCGCAGCGATGGCTATGTGGCCGGAGGCGGCCCGGGCTACACCGGCATGACTGATACCGTCGGGTGTGGGGCACTTGAAGCAGAGCTCAATATCAGGTAGCTGACATCTGGGGTTAGGAACGATGAACGATCGACAAACAATTTGTGAGGATGCCCGCGAGTTGCGGGTGATTTCTGGGTACGATGTCGTGGTGGTTGGCGGTGGTATTGCCGGGATCGCGGCGGCGGTGTCGGCGCGGCGGCATGGTCAGACGGTGTTGCTGATCGAGAAGCTGTTTGGGCTGGGTGGTCTGGCCACGCTGGGCAATGTGCTGCATTTTCTCCCTCTCTGTGACGGAAAGGGGACTCAGGTCATTGGCGGGATTTGTGAAGAACTTCTACTCCTGGCGGATGCGGGATGCAAGGCGCAGTGGCGCCGTGGTGAGCGGCCTCGCTATGACTCATGCTTCAATCCTTCCGAATACTTGCTTCAGTTAGAGGCATTCGTTTGCGCCGAGGGTGTTGATATCTTCTATGACACGCGCGTGTGCGGTTCTATGACGCGCGAAGGCAGCATCACGCACGTTGTGATTGAGAACAAGGACGGTCGGCAGGCCGTTGCGGCGGCGGCCTTTGTGGATTGCTCGGGCGATGCGGATCTATGTGCGTTTGCCTGCACGCCAACGGCGTCGTTGGATAGCAACGTTCTGTGTGGTTGGCACTATCTACAGATCGACGGCAAGATGGAGTTGCAAACTTTCTCAGAGCATTTTGACTGTGAAATGACTCGCGCAGGATCTGCGCCTCCGTTTTTTGCGGGCGACAAGGCGGAGGATGTCACGCAGATGGTTTTGCAGTCGCGTCGTGCGATATCGGATCGCATTGCTGCCATGCGCGCTGAGAGTCCCAACAAGGAGATTGAGCCCTTTGAGATTCCGTCGATTCCATGCTTTAGGGCGACGCGCCGGTTGGACTCTGATCATGTGCTCTGCATGGACGATTGTGGTAAGTGGTTTGATGATGCCGTTGCTATGACGGGGGACTGGCGCTGTAAGGGACCGGTGTATGCTATTCCTCTGCGCAGTGTGAGGTCGCCCCATCACAACAATCTGTTTGTGGCAGGACGCTGTATCAGTGCCCGGGATGGCGCGTGGGACATCACCCGTTCGATCCCAACGTGTGGGGTGACCGGCCAGGCCGCAGGTACAGCGGCGGGGGTAATGGCCAGTGGCGGCTCGGTCGCCATCGCCGAGTTGCAGGCTCGTCTGCGCAGCGATGGGCAGCTGATTGATCAGACGCTTTTGCCCCGAGACGGGGGCTGTCGTATTCACAAGACAGAAAAGGAAGTTTAAGAATGTTGAAGGTTGCACAACCGTATTTGGATGTGGATCCGTGGGTGGTTCGCGAGAGCGGGTTGCACACAGACCGGACCAAGGTTAGTGAGTCGATGTTTTCGCTGGCGAATGAGTTCATGGGGGTGCGCGGCTACTTTGAAGAAGGCTATGGCGGTGAGAGCATGGTGGGCAGCTTCTTCAATGGGGTCTTTGAAGAGGAGAGCCTGTCGCAGATGCCAGCCTTCTCCTATCGCGGCATGATCAATCGTTCACACGGACTGGCCAATGCGGTGGATTGGCTATACACCCGCATCGCGGTTGATGGTGAGGCACTGGACCTCGCGACCGTTGCGTTCTCCGAGTTTGAGCGGCAGACCAACATGCGGACCGGGTTAATGTCGCGGTCCTTTATCTGGACGCTGACGAACGGTAAGCGTGTTCGACTTGTGTTTTCGCGTTTTCTGAGTCTTCTTGATGGTTCTCTAGGTGGCCAGCGAATCGCGATCGAGGCCCTACAGGGCTCCTGTGCCGTCGCTATGCGTTTAGGGTTGGATTTCAGCATCCAGCAGGTGACGCAGCGTATGGCGCATCAGTGGGACTGTCCTCGCAAACAGGCGGACGGCGAGATGTTGGCCATTCTGGGTCGGGTCAAGCAGAGTGGTCATTGCGTTTTTGCTTCTGCCCGGTTTGACGGGATCGAAAATGCGCTTACGGGGCCGGTTGAAGAGGATCACTTCGTGGGGCTGGATGTTGGCTTTGCGTTGGATGAGGGACAGATCCGTTGTATTGATAAAATGGTGGTCAACCGTGTTCGGAGGGATCCGCCGGTGGACGTGGATACCATGTGGGCTGAAAGCGTTCAGGTTGCGAAGGCGACCGGTGCGGTGAGCTACGATGACGCCTGTACTGCGAATGCAGCCGAATGGGCGTCGATTTGGAAAAATCTGGATATTGAGATCGAAGGCGATCCCGAGAATCAGCAGGGCATACGCTACTGTCAGTTCCAGCTGTTTCAGAGCTATCACGGCGTCGATCCTTCGCTCAATGTTACGGCCAAGGGACTGACCAGTGAGTATTATTATGGCTGGACCTGGTGGGATACCGAAACCTATTGCCTTCCGTTCTACATGTTCAACAACCCGGTTGCTGCGCGCAGCCTATTGCAGTATCGGCACATAACGCTACAGGGGGCGCTGGAGCGGGCGCAGCAGATGGACTGTGCCGGGGCTCGCTATCCGATGGGTACGATAGACGGCACTGAAGCCGTGGCGGTCTGGCAGCATGGTGACCTGGAGATTCATGTCTCAGCGGCCGTTGCGTTCGGCATTCAGCATTACATGCAGGTGACCGGCGACAGTGAGTTTTTGCACGAATACGGCTTGGAAATTTTATTGCAGATTTGCCGCTACTACGCCAGCAGGGGGCAGTGGAGCCCAAAGAACGGGGACTTTGGTTTTTGGTGCGTCATGGGCGCTGACGAGTTTCACATGATGGCCCACAACAACTACTATACGAATTTCATGGTCAAGCAGGCGTTCAACTACACGCTGACGGTGCTGGAATCCATGCGTGGCGATGCGCCTGAAGCGTATCAGCGTATTATCGAAAAGGTTGGCTTGGAAGCTGCTGAGTCAGAAACATGGTGCGCTATGGCCGACAAGATGCGACTAAATCAAGACAGGGAGAGTGGGGTGATCGAGCAGCATGATGGATTCTTCGATATGCCGCACCTGGACCTGAGCACGGTGCCGCCGGAGAACTTTCCGTTGTACGATAACTGGCCTTATCTCAAGATCTTTCGATGGGACTTCATCAAACAACCCGATGTATTGTTGGCCATGTTCCTACACGGCTCGCAGTTCACGTTGGAGGAGAAAATCGCCAACTACGAGTATTACGAGCCGCGTTGTATGCATGAGTCATCGCTGTCGCCGTCGATCCATTCCATTCTGGCCACTGAAATTGGCAAGCATGATGATGCCATGAAGTATTTCCAGCAGGCAACACGCCTTGATCTGGATGACTACAATCGCAATACTGGGCAGGGCTTGCATACCACCAGCATGGCGGGTGCTTACATGAACATCGTTTACGGCTTCGGCGGCATGCGGTCCGATGGGGCGTGTCTCGTGTTCAACCCTGTGCTGCCTGACACTTGGGAGCGGTTGCGTTTTCGTGTGCACATAAAAGGATCTGTTATTGAAATCAATATGACTTCTGCCGTCAGTTCCCTGCGGCTGATCTCCGGCACTTCTGTGCCGGTCATCTTCTGCGGCGAGACTGTCGACGTCACAGCCGAAGGTGTGACGTATTCAGTTTGACTCTGAGCAATTGAAGTACAGGGTGGGCTGCGCACGCTCTGCTGCTGGACGGTGAGAAGGAGTGCGGAGAGGGCAGGGGGTGCGCAGCCCCCGCTGTACTGAGTGTACAGAGAGCGGGCTGTGCACGTTCTGCTGCTGGATGGTGAGAAGGAGTGCGGAGAGAGCAGAGGGTGCGCAGCCCCCGCTGTACTGAGTGTACAGAGCGGGCTGTGCACGCGCTGCTGCTGGATGGTGAGAAGGAGTGCGGAGAGAGCAGGGGGTGCGCAGCCCCCGCTGTACTGAGTGTACAGGGTGGGCTGCGCACGCTCTGCTGCTGGACGGTGAGAAGGAGTGCGGAGAGGGCAGGGGGTGCGCAGCCCCCGCTGTACTGAGTGTACAGAGAGCGGGCTGTACACGCTCTGCTGCTGGATGGTGAGAAGGAGTGCGGAGAGAGCAGAGGGTGCGCAGCCCCCGCTGTACTGAGTGTACAGAGCGGGCTGCGCACGCCCTGAGCAGGAGATTGGAGCATGGTTGAGACGATTTGTTTTACCAGAGGAAACTTGCCCCACTGGATAGTTGCTGATCGTCCGTATTTCGTGACGCTTAGGCTTGCTGGCTCTCTGCCCAAGGAAGTGAAGCATGAGTTGAAGCGTGAGCGAGAGGCTTTGCTATGCAATCTCGATACCGACGAGAAAAAGTGGACGGACCTCAGGCGTCAGCAGTTTGCGCGTGTGGATGCAATCCTGGATTCGGTGTCGTCAGGTCGAGACTGGTTGAGCAAGCCGGAGATTGCAGACCTTGTGTTACAGAATTTCGCATGGCTGGAACAACGCGGGTGGCAAATATATGCGGCGGTTGTCATGTCCAACCATATTCACACCGTATTGCGGAACACGGACGGTCGCAATGGCAAACTCATTGAGGATCTTGGGCACTTTAAGAGCTACACGGGTGACAGAGCCAATCGAATATTGGGACGAGAGGGGACGTTCTGGGCCAGTGAGGGTTTTGACCATTGGTGTCGTGATGAATCTAAAGTGATTGGCGCGTGTCGTTACACGTGCCTGAACCCGGTGAAAGCAGGGCTGGTGAAGTCATGGCAGGAGTGGCCTTGGGTACGTTGTGAGGAGCTGTATAGGCCAAAATAATAGAATGAGAGCAGTGGGTGCGCAGCCCTCGCTGTACTGGAGTATTTGGAATCATCGAACGAAAGGGTAGGGCAATGCTTAAGGCAATAATATTTGATTTGGATGGGGTGATCGTATCGACGGATGATATTCATTACCAGGGATGGCAGCGTCTGGCTGATGAAGAGGGGATACACTTCGATCGGGCCATCAACGAACGCCTGCGCGGTGTGAGCCGGATGGAGAGTCTTGAGATCCTGCTGGAGAAGGCTGAAAGGCAGTACAGCGAAGCCGAAAAGGTCGAGTTGGCCACGCGAAAAAACGACACTTATCGAGAGTCACTCAAGCGTTCCCTTTCTGCGGATGACGTGTTACCCGGAGTGATGCCATTTCTTGACGCTTGCAAAATGGAGGGACTAAAGGTCGCGATCGGCTCATCCTCGCGTAACAGTCCCACGATCCTGGAGCGGATTGGGCTGGGCGACACTTTCGATGCCACGGCTGACGGCAACGACATCATCAATTCGAAGCCTGATCCGGAAGTCTTCCTGCTGGCCGCGGAACGCCTCGGGATTCCTCCTGAGAATTGTCTTGTTGTGGAAGATGCCGAGGCGGGAGTAGCTGCTGCTGCTGCTGCGGGTATGCCATGTCTGGCAGTTGGCTTCGCCGCCGGCGATCCCCGTGCGATTCTGTCAGCGTCTGGGCTTGATGGTGTGTCGGTCCGCCAGATCCTGATCTTGTGTCGCCGATAGCAATCGGGATTTCCACATATTAGAGCATCTGTCATCTCGGGCGGTGCGAGGTGCAGCGACGTCCATTGAGAGGAGAGAGTGAGGATGTCTGATCTGTCCTTCATTTGACTAACACCCTTCCTTAGTTGATTTCTTCTGATTTCTGCTTGCGCCCCTATTCTCTGTTTGATAGTTTGGTAATGTTGAATGAGTTCAGCAATACGGAATACTAATGATGATTCAGTCTGTAGAGAGAGCCATGGCGTTGTTGGAGGCCATGGATGCGATGGGGAGAACAGGTGTCTCGCTTGGTGACCTTGCGTCAAGCGTAGGGCTCAAGGCGCCCACGGCGCACAATCTGCTACAGACGTTAGTGGCGCTTGGCTACGTCGTGCATGATGCGGACACGCGACACTATGCTCTTGGCGAAAAGGCGTGGGTGCTTGGGCATCGGCAGTTTCTGGGCGACACGCTGGCTGAAGTGGCTCAGTCCGTATTACAGAAGTTCCACCGCGACTTTAACGAGACCGTTGTCCTTGCGCTCTACAGGGACGGTCAGCGTCACACCGTGGCCACGGTGGAGAGCGGGCACACGCTGCGTGTGGGTGGTGAAACGGGAGTAGACGATCACTTTTATGACACGGCTACGGGACGCGTCCTGTTGAGTTACTTGGAGCCTGACGCTATTGCTTTGTTCATCCGTGATCATGGTTTGCCCGGTGAGGAGTGGCCTGAAGCGGACACGAAAGATGCGCTGTTCGGCGCATTGACAAAGATTCGCGCCGACCGCTTCAGCTTCTATGCCCGTTCTGGGTCACACGTTATGGCTGCCGCCGTTCCTGTTCGAATTTCCGGTCATGACGCCAACGTGGCCCTTGGCTTGTATTACCCTTCGGTTCGCCCGCCCCAGGGCGGAGCTAAACGCTTGCGTCAACATCTGATACACGCGGCGCGTGACATTGAATCGCGATTTTAAAAAGCATGGATGACGGTACACTGGTAGGTCAATTAGGCCAAACAATGCAACGGAGGAGGAGACGGTGAATCAATTTACAGAAGACTTTATTCAGTTTGCGGAAGAGAAACGTGCGGACCTGGTAGGGATCGCACCGATCGAACGGTTCGAGGGTGTTCCTGCCGATCACCACCCTTGCTCGATTTTTCCTGAGACCCGTTCGGTCATTGTCGTGGGCAAGCGGATTACCCGGGGCACATTGCGAGGCGTTGAGGAGGGGACCCAGTTCGATATTTACAGTCAGTATGGTCAGAGCTGGCTTCGCGACCGGATGTTAGCCATGACAACGATTACGCTGGCCACCTGGATCGAGGATCACCGATGGGAGGCGGTTCCCATTCAGGATCTGCCTCCGCAAGTCCCTCCGTCAGGCGTGGCTGTGAAGCCCGACCTTCCGGCACCTAATGTTATGATCGATGTGCAGGATGCCGCTGTACGAGCTGGTCTGGGTGAGATCGGGTATTCCGGTGAGCTGTTGACGCCGCAGTTTGGTCCACGCCAGCGGTTTCAGATGATCCTGACCGACGCGGTTATGGTGCCGTCGCCCCTTTGTGAGATCCCCGTTTGCAACCAGTGCAAGCAGTGCGCCTTGACGTGTCCGCTCGGGGCGATCTCGATGGACAAGAGCACGCTCGTTGAGATATGTGGCAAAGTGATGACGGTGGCCGAGGTAGACTATGATCTCTGTCGTGCTTGCCAGAACGGAGCACTTCCGAATCCCAGCCATCCGGCAGGTCTACCGGACCGTCTCGGGGCGCTTTGCAATCGCAGCTGTGTCCACAATCTGGTAACCGTTCACGGGGTAGCAAATCAGAAATAGCGTAGTAGTGCAAGTGTTTTTTCGTACGCGATCCTAAATTTTGGTGAGTGGCTGCTGTTGGCCG
>Ga0307929_1001619_pt1 | contig 16329 bp, 17 predicted proteins | sample AceLakmetage1330_FD_203160 | JGI IMG/M metagenome (GOLD analysis project Ga0307929, IMG submission 203160) | Saline water microbial communities from Ace Lake, Antarctica - #1330 | ecosystem: Environmental > Aquatic > Non-marine Saline and Alkaline > Saline | place: Antarctica: Ace Lake...
CATGCTCCAAGTGGAGCATACAGGGCGGGATGTTACCAGAATATTTTTCTAAGTTATTACTCAGCAAAAGGTTGGTTGCTCACGACAATTCACCCTGCCTGGCGGGAAGGCTGGCTGGCGGGATTTATAAAAATGCCGGGGATTTGATCTGCGGTTTTCTGGCGAAACCTTCTGGTCTCTGAGCCATTAATCCAGTATTCCACATTCCAGTTTTCCATGGAGGTTTTTATGCTGGCAGTACACGTTCAGATTCAAGTGAGGCCCGATTGTCTGGAGCGCTTCATCGAAGCGACCGAAGAGAACGCGCGAAATTCGCTTCAGGAGCTGGGGATTGCCCGCTTTGATTTTGTTCAGGATCGCGACGATCCGACCCGCTTTGTGCTGGTGGAGGTCTATCGCGATGCCGATGCGCCGGCCCTCCACAAAGAAACCGCCCACTACGCCCGCTGGCGCGACACCGTCGCCGACATGATGGCCGCTCCGCGTAGCAGCATCAGATTCGAGACGCTCTATCCGGAGCCGGATCGCTGGAGATGCGAATGAACTTCGAATTCGCGACCGCTGGGAAAATTATTTTTGGGTGCGGAGCGCTCGCGCAGGTCGCACCGGCTGCCGCCGCGTTCGGCCGCCGCGCGCTGGTCGTCACTGGAAAAAACAGCGAACGCGCTCGCCCGCTGCTCGCAGCTCTCTTAAAAGAAGGCGTGGCGGTCGAAACATTCGCTGTGTCCGGCGAGCCGACCGTTGAAAATGCTCGGCAGGCCGCCGCGCTGACTGCGGATGTTGTGATTGGCTTCGGCGGCGGTAGCGTCATCGATCTCGCCAAAGCCATCGCCGCGCTGATGACCAACCCCGGCGACCCGCTCGACTATCTCGAAGTGATCGGCAAAGGGCTACCGCTCACCGAACGCCCCGCACCCTGCATCGCCATTCCCACCACGGCGGGAACGGGGGCCGAGGTCACCAAAAATGCCGTACTGGCCTCGCCGGAGCACCGCGTAAAAGTCAGCATGCGCCATCCGCTGATGATTCCCGATCTCGCGGTGATCGACCCCAAATGTACGCTCTCGATGCCGCCCGCCGTCACGGCCTCGACCGGACTCGATGCCCTCACCCAGCTGCTCGAAGCCTTTATTTCCTGTAAAGCCAATCCGATGACCGACGGCTTTTGCCGCGGGGGACTTCCCCGTGCCGTCCGCTCCCTTCGGCGCGTCTTTGAAAACGGCGACGACCTTCCCGCCCGTGAAGAGATGGCGCTCGCTTCGCTCTTCGGCGGACTCGCGCTTGCCAACGCCGGGCTCGGTGCGGTTCATGGCTTTGCCGGACCGCTCGGCGGAATGTTCAGCGCCCCGCACGGGAGGGTCTGCGCCGCGCTCCTGCCGCACACCATGAGGGCCAACCTCGCCGCACTGCGCTCGCGTGCCCCCCAATCGCCCGCGCTCGCGCGGCTCGGAGAATTTGCGAAGATGACCGGCGGCAAAACGGCGGAAGAGGGGATCGACTGGCTCGCCGGACTCTGCCGCGACCTGCCAGTGCCGCCTCTTTCTACACTGGGCGTCAGCGAAGCCGACTTCCCGCTGATCGTCGAGAAGTCGAAAGCGTCCAGCTCCATGAAAGGCAACCCGGTTGAACTGTCCGAGGCCGAGCTGACGGATATTTTGCGTGATGCCTTGTGATGAAATCCACGAGCCGATCCATCATTCCATCGTATGCGACGCTTCCGGAGGCGGGTGCCTTCGGAACTGTTTATGAGTTTATTCTGTTTCGTTTCCCCCGCATCTCGGCCGCGGTTTGGCGCGAGCGAATCGAAAACAATAAAGTGCATTTCGATGATGGCGATCCGATCCGGCTGGATACCCCGTATCAGGCGCGCCGCCGCATCTGTTATTACCGAGAGGTCGCCAACGAAATAAAAATCCCCTTCGCCGAAGAGGTTCTCTTTGAGAATGATGATTTCTTGGTGGTCGATAAGCCTCATTTCCTGCCGGTTCATCCCGCCGGAAAATATGTCAATGAGACGCTGGTGACGCGACTGCGCATGAAGTTCGGAATTGAGGAACTAAGTAGCGCCCATCGCATCGACCGTTCCACGGCAGGTTTGGTGCTTTTCATAAAAAACCGCGCGAAGCGGGGGCTGTACCAACGGATGTTTATGGACGGCGTCGTCAAAAAGATTTACCTCGCGGCCGGAAGGATTCCGCCAGAGAGCGACCGGACGCATTGGCATGTCCGGGCGCGCATGGAGCCTCATGATGATCATTTTCGGATGCAGATGGTTCCGGGGGAGCCTGCGAACTCGGAGAGCCTGATGGATCTCATCGACCGCCGGGACGAGATCGGGTTGTTTCGGTTGCAACCCGTGACGGGCAAAAAACATCAACTCCGCGTTCATCTGTGCGAGATTGGGTCGGGCATCATCAACGATCCGTTGTATCCAGATTGTTGGGAGGAGGCGCCGGATGATTACGAGCGCCCCATGCAGTTGCTCGCGCACCGTCTCGAATTCACCGATCCGGTTACGGGAATCCAAATGGAATTCAAGAGTCGCCGCGTCCTGAGCTCCTTTTCAGATTTTATCGCCTAGGCCTTCTAGAGTTGGTAGTTTTTGCCCCATGTTAATCATTCAGTCTCAACATACGGATGTGTATTACAACCTCGCCCTAGAGGAGTGGTTGCTCGACCACGCACCGCAACTGCCGGTGCTTTTTCTGTATGTGAACGATCCGTGTGTCGTGATCGGAAAAAACCAGAACCCGTGGCGCGAATGCCGACTCTCCTTAATGGAAGAGGAGGGCGTACCGCTGGCTCGGCGTATTTCCGGCGGCGGTGCCGTCTATCATGACGCGGGAAACTTGAATGTGAGCATCATCGTTCCGCGCACCGAATACGTCGAGAAGAAGCAATACGACCTCATTTTCCAAACCTTGGAAGTAACTGAGTTGCGGCATAGAAAATTGTGCAAGCTGGGTAGGAGTTCTCTCTCCATCGACGGGAAGAAATTCTCCGGGCAGGCCTTTTGCCATCGCCGTGACCGTACGCTCCACCATGGTACACAGTTGATTAACTGTGATTTAAGCCGGCTCGGCCGCTACCTCGGCGCAGAGCTCGACGGGATCGAAACCAAAGCGATCGCCTCCGTCCCGGCAGACGTCACGAATCTTTCAGAAGCCGCGCCCGGCCTCACCATCGAAACGTTTTCCGCTGCGCTCATCGAAAGGTTCAAAACGATGTATGGAAATGGCCCTGTGGAACGCTGGGCGGATGACGAAATAGAAAACGAAGCGCAGCTTCTTCCAAGCATTGGAAAAAATTCTTCCAAGGCTTGGAAACTCGAACACACCCCGCGCTTCGAGGTGACCGTGAATGGAGAGAAACTGACGGTTGAAAAAGGGCATATCACCAATGTGAAAGGCAATTCTCCCCTCAAAGACTGGTTACTTAGAAATAAGTGATCAGCACAAAAGTCACGTCTGTACTCACGATCGTGAGTACAGACGTGACTTTTTAATCACAGTTTTTCGCAGACTCGGCGGGAGAGTTCGTCGTGTAACTGGGCTGTGCGCGGGCCTTCATAATTTTCGGGGTGCAGTTCTTCGGGAAGAAGCGGGTCAATTGACATGGCTTGTGCGTAGGCCAGATTGTCCATTCGTAATAACTGTATAAGTTCGCCTTCTGAATGTGATTCCTGATTCAGCCGCATCAGGTTCTCGTTTGCAAATGCAATGTACAGGTACTGGACTTTGTTGATCTGGTTGAATCCCCACGCATCTCTCACTACGGATTGGTTTCCAAAACCAAGAACGGTTCGAGCCTCAAAAAGAAAGGCGACGCTGTCAACAGATGCGACCCGATTGAGGTCATCGTAGTCGGCGCGAACATCCCATGGCGTGACCCAGACGCTTCGTTGCAGGCATCCAAACCGCCTCTGCTTTAGAAATGAGCGCAATGTATCACGATATGAACGGTTTTTTTCCGGCACGTCAAACATCAGGATGTACCATAGTTTCCCCCAGTTTTTATTCCAGAACTCGTGCGGATGGAGGTATGGAGGAAGCCTCTTTTTCGCATCCGGGGTGAGTTTTAGGGCGGGAAGCGATCCATCTTTTTTTTGGGTTGCGATCAACCCCATTTTCCGCAGACGGGATACTCCGGTGATATAGGCATGCGTGTTTGGATAGCATCCTTTGTACAAGAGGCTTCTCCCCCCGGACAGAAGAAGTTCAGAGGTGCCCGCCAAAAGGGTAATGAGTTCCTCTCCGGCTCTGCGCCTGATGACGGGTAATGAGATGTTAGGGTGGTGAAAGGGTTTCCATTTCATAGATTGGATCGTATCTAATCTTTTTCAACAAGTCACGTCTGTACTCACGATCGTGAGTATAGACGTGACTTATGAGAAATGAATACAGGATGAATCGCTTGCAGGAACCGGGTTTGTCGTCCATGATTTCGGCTCATTTTTGGAGAAAACGATGGAAACTATAAAAACAATCATGACGCGCCGGAGCATCCGCGCGTTTAAAAACACGCCGGTGACGGACGAACAAATTAAAACCCTTTTGGACGCGGCGATGAATGCGCCGAGCGCGGGCGATGGCCGTCCGTGGCATTTTGTGGTGACCACGGATCGCGCCCAGCTCAATGCGCTAGCCGACGCCGTGGACGAAGGTAACGACATGTTCAAGCAGGCGCAGGCCGCCGTGCTGATTTGTCTCGATGAATCGCTCGAAGGGTTCGACGGCTTTGGCCCGCAGGACTGTTCGTGCGCGGCGCAGAATCTGCAACTGGCCGCCCACGACATGGGGCTGGGCACGGTCTGGATTGCAATTATCAATGTTCCGCCGCGCGTTGCAGGCTGTCGCAAGGTGTTGGGTGTGCCGGAGAACATCTCTCCGTTCGCGCTCTTTCCGCTCGGAGTTCCGGGCGAAGCGTTGGAGCCGGAGGCCCGCTACGATGAGACGCGGGTTCACCGGAACGGCTGGTAGTCGATGAACTGATAGAGTGCGGTTTCGGCGCGAGCCAATCGCTCGTCGCCGATGCCTCGGATGACTTTGTAGGGCCGTCCGAGGGCTTTGATTTCTGCCAGGTGACGCTGAAAAAGCCGCTCCCGGTCGGTCGGGTTTTCTCGAAGGGGGTCAGGCTCCCACGGCAGGTCCGCGCGGAATGCAGGCGATCGGTTGACTCTGTGGGGTTGATTCCGTATGGTGTCGCGCTTTGGGAGAAATAAACCGATGAGCTTTGCTAAAACCTATTCGATTCGCTGCCCGCAGTGCGACCATACGCAGAATGTCGAACTCTACGACTCGATCAATGTGGCGCAGGAGCCGGAGCTGAAAACCGCGCTACTCGAGAACCGTCTGAACCGTGTTCAGTGCGAATCGTGCGACACGAGCTTTCGGGTCGACAAACCCGTTCTCTATCACGATGCCGATCGAAATATTTTGATCCATTGGATGCCGGACACCACCTATTCGCGCGACGAGATTCTCGATGAGTTTGATGATGCGATGGAGGCGCTTCGCACCGCGCTTCCTGAGGATGCAGAGCCGCCGCGCGTGCGGCTGGTTTTTACCCGCGTTGAGCTCGTCGAGTTGATGTTTATCATCGAGGCCAGCATGGAAGAGCGCGTGGTGGAGCACATCAAATATACCATCTACATGCAGAACATGGATCGTCTGCCGCCGGCAGAGAAACAGCTGCTTCTCAATGTGCAGGATTCCACGGCCGATGAATTGCTTTTTGCGGTGCGCAATGTGGAAACCGCGGAGCTGGAGGACGTGCTTCGCTATCCACGCGAGGCCTACCGCGGGATTCAAAAAATGTATCGCACGAATCCCGACGAGTTCATCGAGCTGTTTCCCGGCCCCTATATCAGTGCCCGCGCGGCACTGATGGAGGAAGAGACGGAGGAGGAAGAGGTGCGGGAAGAAGAGATAACGGATGAATGATGAACTATGAAAAATGAATCGTTCTGAGGGACACCTCATTCATCTTTCATAGTTCATACTTCTTATTTCTCTCCAAGTTGCTGTAGCGCACTCTCCGCCTGTCCAGCCCACTGGCTGGTGGCATTCTCGGCCAGAAAATCTTCGAGCACAATGCGTGCCTCATCCAGACGGTTTGCCTGTTCCATTGAGCGGGCCAGGGCGAGAATCGCGGGCGACTGCAGGTAGTGGCCCTCTTGGGCTTCGATGAATGCCGCGAATTGCGTGATGGCTCCGTCGAAATCGCCATCGGCTTCTGAGCAGCTGGCCAGACCAAAGTCGGTGATCGGGCTCAGTTCATGCTTTTTGTATTCTTTCAGGAAGCGTTCGTATTGAGCGCGCGCCTGGAAATAGTCGCCGTTGTTGAAATGAGTTTTAGCAAGGTCGAGCAGGGCGACCGGTGCTGCAGGGGTGGAGCCGTAGCGGGTGACCACCTCTTCGAGCTCCTGTGGGGATTGGGCTTTAAGGAGAAGAGCTTCCGCCTCCGTTAGGTTGTTAGCGCTCCGGGTGGAGACCCCTTTAGAGACCAAGATGACGACGGTGGCGACCAGAATTCCGATCCCGAGTAGTTTTCCGTAGTGCTTTATAAAATTCAGAACCTGTTTGACCTCGTGCTGTTCGAGCTCGTGGTCTTTTGGGTCAGTGTGTTGCGGGGCGTGGTCGTTGCTCATGTTTAAACTCCTGCTTTTAAAAGCGGCTACTTTAGCGGTTCGGCTTCAGGATTCAAGCGCGTACAGGCTCAGAATTGATTTGGCCCGTTCTTCGGGGTCGAGTCGGTCGCCGTCAATCTGATGAGCGATCGCGTCGTAGAGCGGTTGGCGGGCTTCGAGGATACCGGCAATTTGACCCTTCTTATCTCCGGAGAGCAGGGGGCGGGTCGTATCATTTTCCAAACGGTGGAAAATGGTACCAGGGGACGCCGTCAGACAGACCACCAGACCGGTCTTTTCAAAATCAGAAAGATTGTCCGGGTTCAGCACAATGCCGCCGCCCGTTGAAATAATAAGGCCCTCGCCTTGCGCGAGTTCCTGAACCAGCTCGCGCTCGAGGACGCGGAAGGCGGCTTCGCCGTCGGTCGCAAAAATATCAGAGATGGCCCGGTTCTGCCGCTCTTCGATGAGGGCATCCATATCCACCAGCTCGAGACCCGTCTGTTCGGCCAGCACGCGGCCGGTCACCGTTTTGCCCGTTCCCATGAATCCGACTAAAATGATGTTTTTATGTTTCATCGTTTTCCCAATAAAAAACGCCCCGAGCGTTCGGGGCGTTATACACAAAAGCAGATCACGGTGGATAGCTTACGCGCTGAATTTCTTCGGGCGAAGCAGGATCGCATGGATCTGTTTGATGTTCATCGTCCGGATTTTCTCTTCCGAGAATCCGAGTTCAACCAGACGTTTCTTCTGTTGGATCTGACGATATCGTTTCGCACCCCGGCTTTTGATTGGGCGGCGAAGCGTTTTTTTGCGCATAGCTCTGCGAATTCTCATGATGGGTCTCCAAAAACTTTTTATTCGTTAAAATCGAGCGACACAACCTACACATGCGGTCAGGTTGAGGCAATCCTTAAAAACGGCTAATTCACGGGTTCTCATTCACGAAGCCCGCGTGCGTTTCCTGAGATCGTTTGGGTACAGCGAAATCGATGTCGAAGGCTACATAGTTTAAAACGTAACGGTCGGAACGGTTGCCGCTTCGGGCGCGGCTTCAAACGCGGCGCGTTTGTCGAATCCGAACATATTCGCAATCATGACGCCCGGGAACTTGCGGATCGCGGTGTTATACATCCGCACGCTCTCGTTGTAGCGGCGGCGTTCCACCGAGATCCGATTTTCCGTTCCGGCCAATTCATCCTGCAATGCGAGGAAGTTCTGGTTGGATTTCAGATCCGGATAGTTTTCCGCCACCAGCATCAGGCGGCCCATTGCCCCCTGCATCTGGTTGGCAACACCCACTTTTTCATCCGGCGTTCCCGCGGAGGCCCACTGACTGCGCAGACGGGTGACCTCCGTAAAGATCCCTTTTTCGTGTTCGGCAAAGCCTTTGACCGTGTTGACCAGATTGGGGATCAAATCGAAGCGGCGCTGAAGAACGGTTTCAATATTGGCCCATTGCGCGTCGACCCCTTCCTGCAGGCCCACGAAGTTGTTGTAGCTTCCTTTAACGATTGAGAGCGGGATCACGACCAAAATGAGAATGATAACGCCTACGATGATCAGTGTTTTCTTCATATTATTTCTCCTGTTGGATCATTGCGTCAACCGTGTCGATGACGCACTCAATGGTTTTTAGATAGTTGCTGAACAGTTCCGGCACGTCAACCGCATTGGTTTTTTTCGTCCCGTCTTTGAGGGCTTGTACGGTTTGGAACACCGACACATCGAAGTCCAGATGTCCGGCCAGTTTTTCCAAGGCGTGGAACTTTTTCTGCGGCACTTCTTTTTCGAGCAACCGCAGTGCGGCGCGGAACAGAACCAAGAAGGTCGAAAGCGATCCAACCATTAGATCTGCAACCGCTTTGGGTTTCCCCTGTGTCAGCAGATAGCTTTGACGCAGGCGGATCAGCGCGCCGCGCAGTTCATGCTCCGTTTGTAGCCGCAGGTTTTCCGTGCTGATTTCCAATCCTTGGACGGCATCGCTTCCGAACAGCACTTTGTGGCACTCGGTGATGTCGAGCAGTTCAATCGGGAACACATCGGTCGCCTGCGCCAGTCGTTCTTCCGTGAAGAGCAGGGGGGCCGGGTTGCCGGCCTTCGACCAAGCCGTCGCAGTTTTCGACAGCGCGTTGAGCCGATCGATGCCGAGATGATCCACCACCACGAGCACATTGTAGTCCGATTGTTTGCCGGTGTGGTCGCCCGCCGCTGCGGAGCCGTACAGGATGACAGACGTCAAACCTGTCCCGCAGGCCTTCTCCAGTTCTTGAGTCAGTTTTTCAGGTTTCATTTCCATTACTCCAATACTCCCTTACTCCAAAATCCCATTCTTTATCGGCTCGCGCCTCCGCCGCCGAAGCCTCCGCCGCCAAATCCGCCGCCACCACCAAACCCACCACCGCCGCCGCGTCCGCCGCGGCCGCTCATCACAAGCATCAGTAAAAGAAGTCTCGGATGCCGGATCGCCATGTAGATAAAGCCGATAATAAGGAGGACGTTAAAGAAAGGGTTGGATTTGCGCTGCGGCTGTGAATCGTAACCGCGGCTGTACCGCGGCACGCCGGAGAGCTGAACGTCTTTATCCGCTGCGATGCGCTGGGCGAGGACGACTGCGCCGTTGAAAATGGCGGTTCCATATTGTTTCTGTTCCCAAGCCGGCACCACGTATTCATCGAGAAGCCGGCCCGCCGCAGCATCGTTGATTACACCTTCCAGTCCGTAGCCCACCTCAATCCGCAACCGGTTTCCGCGCCCCTCTTGAGTGGCTCCAAGCAAAAGCACCCCGTTGTCTTTTCCTTTTTGGCCGATCCCCCAACGTTCAGCCAGACGAATTGAAAAATCATCGATCTGTCCGCCGTCGAGCGAGGGAAGGGTCACGACGGCAACTTGCGCGCCGGTCTTTTGCTGCAGCTCCGTTAGGATCGCCACCAGCTGGGTTTCTTCTGCGGCGGAAATTACATTCGCAAAATCGCTCACCGTCCCGCGATGTTGCAGGCTGTTCAGCAGACGGTCTGATGCGTTGGCCGACAGCGCCGTCGCAAGAACCCACATCACAAACAGAGATTTAAAAATTCGCATCTGTCCACCCTACTGAAACCGTCACGGCGTTCAATCTTGAAACCGCTTTTTCCCATTCACCGGGCTAGAATCGTTTTTAGCGTGTTTTTGGCCCCCGCACAATAAACGCCAGAATGGAGCTATTATGGTTGCAGTGTGCCCTGAAAAACAGGGATACTCCCCAAATCGCTATTATTAATCAACACGAGGAGCTGCGATATGAGTAAAGGTACCGTCAAATGGTTTAACGCTGACAAAGGATTCGGATTCATCACCCCAGACGAAGGATCTGCCGACTTGTTCGTGCATCATTCTGAAATCAAATCAGATGGCTACGCAACGCTCGCCGATGGGCAAGCAGTAGAATTTGAAGTCGGAGAAGGCCAAAAAGGCCCCTGCGCAAAAAACGTTACACCCGTTGCTTAATCGGAATTCCGATCAACGAGTAACTGAAAACAGCCGGACATTGTCCGGCTGTTTTTTTGTCTCCCGATATTCAGGGGGAGTTTCTGACCCGTCTTCGCCAAAGGCTCCGCCGTGGCACGCGGGATTTACAAGATCGTCAGGAGGTTGGGTAGGGCGACGCCTCCGGCGGAGCCGCCGGGCCGGGATTGGTAAGATTCCTCGCAGAGCCGCAGAGATCGCGGAGGTGTAGACGCGGGGTCCTCACCGCGTTTTCCAATGTTTGAAAAAATCTGTCCAAAAATTTCCAAGCCTTGGAAACATTCCGCTTGGGCTATAAACGTTGGGTTTATAGCTCAACGAGTCGATAGCTAGTGCTGCGGCCACCGCCAGGAGTCTTCTCAAGAATACCGCGCTCTATCAGATTTCGAATATCTCGCAGAGCCGTATCGCTCGAACAGTGGGTCATCTTTGCATATTTGGACGTGTTTAAGTTTCCTTCGAAATTATCCAGCAGGCGGTTGATCACTTTGCGCTGACGCTCATGAACCGGCTTCTCATTCATCTTTTCCCAGATGCGCGCTTTTTTCAGAACTTGATCGAGTGTTCCTTCGGCGCGCCCGATAGATCGTTCCAGACATTTTAAAAACCATTTCATCCAGCGGGTGATGTCGGTTGTCATTTTCTGGCTGTGTTCGAGCGCATCGTAATAGGTTTTTCGTTCGCTCTCGATTTGGGCCGACATGCTGTAGAACCGTTCGGAGGTCTGGTCGGCCCTCGCCAAAGCCATTTCTGCAATCGCCCGTCCGATTCGTCCGTTGCCGTCGTCGAACGGGTGAATGGTGACAAACCAGAAGTGGGCCAGAGCCGCTTTTAGAATCGGATCGATTTCCTGAGACGAGTTGAACCACTCAATAAATCGATTCATTTCTTGCGGGAGTTGCTCAGCCTCGGGCGCTTCATAGTGAATTTTTTCGCGACCGATTCCGCCGGAGACAACCTGCATAGCTCTGGTTCGCCACGCACCGGTCGTGATGTCGCGCATTCCGCTGCGTCCGGTCGGGAAGAGAGCGGCGTGCCAGCCGAACAAACGTTCCTCGGTCTGCGGATCATTGTTCTTTTCGGTCGCATCGAGCATCATTTCAACAATGCCGTCGATGTGACGCGAAGCCGGGGCTGCCCCGCCGACATCCATTCCAAGATGTTTGGCAATCGACGAGCGAACCTGATCTTCATTCAGCATTTCGCCCTCAATCGCGCTGGACTTAACGATCTCAGCCGTCAAATTGATCAGTCCCGCTTCTTTACGGAGCTTAAACCTCTGCGCTCTCATCTGTCCGATCAGCAAACCCTGTTGATGGCGAACGGATGCCAGCAACGGAGCTAGCTCCGCCAGATCCCACTTCATCTCGGGCCAGTCCTCAAGTTGATAGATATATTTCATAATCACCGCACCTTTTGTCGAAGATCCCGATTGTTCGGGACGTCGAATAATAGCGCTAATCGGCTTATCATCAAGGCTATTCACCGCACAATATGCGGTGAATAAGCCCTCTAATCACCGCAAACCCAATTTTTACAGAGGAATAGTCCGTGCAGAGCCGCAGAGATTGTAGAGCAAGCGTCTCGCTTGCTTTTCTGCCTCCGGCAGATCCCCCGTGGTGGAAAACGAGCGAGACGCTCGTTCTACTTTCACTGGCACATAAGGGGTCTGAAAAAATTGTAGCCGCGCGCGCTGAGCGCGGTCACCGCCCACACCTACAGTTTCCAAGCGTTGGAAAATTTAATGGGTGCAGGCTCAGCCTGCTTCCAAGGGTTGGACCTGCGTGTCCCGCCATAGTCTTGGCGACGGCGGAAGGTATTCCGAAAGTGCTTTTGGTATCCTCCAAAAGAAACGACCCGCAGGGGAGAGGCAAAGATTTCTTCTAGGGTTTGGGAAATCTCCGTAGAGTGCGCTTTTGCGGCAAAAAATATCCAGCCCCATTCGCGTAAATTCGCGCAATTCGTGATCAAAAATCTTCACTCCTGCTCGGGTGTTGAAATCATTTCGTTATCCATCATTTTGTAGACCTTTGCAGAATTAGAAAGCGGTGATACGGCAGGCCGGTGAAACAAGGTTTCACGGCCCAAGCCTTTATCACTGCACTCCAAAATTTTCTACTTCCACTCGTGCTTGGGGTAGCGGCCTTTGAGTTCTTTTTTGATGAGCGGGTAGGAGTTGGCCCAGAAGCTTTTCATGTCGGTGGTCTTTTGCTGCGGCCGTTGGTTGGGCGCGAGCGCTTCGACGACGACGGGCAGATTTCCAAAGGCAATTTTCGGAGACTCTTTGAGTCCGTAGAGTTTTTGAATCGTTGCGGCAATGACGGGGGGCAGACCCGCTTCGTAACGGACGCGGCACCCGAAGCCGCTCGGCAGGGTGATCTTTTCCGGAACTTGTTTGTCGACCATCTCGCGCTGAACGGGCGTTAGCCACGATTTAACGGCTTTCCAAACGGAGCGATCTTTGAGATCGCGTCGACAAACCGCGCCGAGACAGATTTCCTGAATCATCGCCTCGCGAGCTTCGTCGTCGATTTCTGGAATCCCATAGTCGGGGCAGGCGGCGGCGAGGCAGTTGACGCGCGCGATCCATTTTTCAACTTGATCGTCCCACTTTGGAATCGTCAGCCGCCCAGCGATCACTTCGATGGCAATAATTTCAGCCGCCTGCTGCGGGTCGACGTCCTGCGTCACCTTGGAGTGCAGTTCGAGTCCGCGGAATTCTTTCGACTGTTTGGAAACCGCTCGTTTGAGGGTGGGGTTAAATAACGCTTCGGTTTTTTCGATCACGTCGTCAGGAAAAAGTTCTTCGAGCCATTCCTCTTTAATGGCGGTGCAGAGGTTGAGTCGGACGTTCAGGTCGCGGCCGCCCTCGATTTCGAGAATATCGGCGGCAACGATCAGTTCGGCATCGCGCACCATGCTGTCGCGGTCGAGATCGCCTGCGCGGTTGTGAACCACTTCGCAATGCAGTGTTCCCTGATCGCGCCGTTTGGCGACGTGATCGGAGAAGGCGACCAGAATGCACTTCTGCAGATCTTCGTCTTCCGGCGGGCGACGGTTGATCGTCAGCCCTTCGCTCTCCGCGATTTTGAGGAACCGTTCGTAGAGCGGCTTCACCTGTCGTGCGGCGCCACCGTGGACGCCGAGCCTGCGGCAGGCGTCGGCCCGGTAGTTGTTTTTATCGGCAAAAACCCACGCGCGCATCAGACGTTTGAAGTCGGAGATATTATCGTCGCCGAGCAGGTCATCGCGCTGTTCGCGCGTCTGCTTGCCTTTGTTGCGCTCGAGGATACTTCGCCCCTGCGTGAGCGCGGCAATCAGGCAGGCTTGCCGGACGCATTCATATTTTTCGCCCGCAATCAGCATCCGCGCATATCGTGGATGCATCGGGAAGCGGACCATTTTCCGACCAATTTCTGTTAATGAACCCACCCCGCCCTGCGGGCACCCCTCCGAGGAGGGGATTATTTCTTTGGCAGATTCCTTTATAGAGTTCCCCTCCATGGGAGGGGTGCCCGCCGCAGGGCGGGGTGAGTTTCTCCGGCGCGGGCTTAAGGCCCCGAGATCGGTAAGCAGGGTGAGCGTGCGTTCCAGCGATTCCGGATTCGGTTTTTCCAACCAGTGGAACTTTTCAATATCGTCAATGCCGCTGGCTTTGAGGGTAAGAACCACTTCGGCCAAATCGTGACGCAGAATTTCTGGAAGTTCCTGCGCGGGGCGCGCGGCGTGTTCTTTTTCGGTCCAGAGGCGGTGGCACGTTCCCGGCGCGGTACGTCCGGCGCGTCCGGTACGCTGGGCGGCCGAGGCTTGGCTGATGCGCTCAACCAATAGGGTGTCGATTCCGCGGCGTGGATCGTAGCGCGCGATTCGCGCGAGGCCTGAATCGATCACCACGCGAATGCCGTCGATGGTGATGGAGGTTTCCGCGACGTTGGTGGCGACGACGACTTTGCGCTGGTTGCAGTCGCCAACCGCCGCGTCCTGTTCGTTGGCGCGCAACTCGCCGTGGAGCGGCATGACGGTAAATCCGCGCGCACATTTTTTGCCGCGGATGGCGTCGACGGTGCGGGCAATTTCGTAGGCGCCGGGCATAAAGACGAGCACATCGCCTTCGGCCCCGCCTTGGATCGCTTCTTCAAAGGCATCGGCGGCGGCTTCCCAAACGGGCTGGTGTTTAAAGTCGATCCGTTTGGGCGAGTAGTGGATGTCGACGGGGAACATGCGGCCTTCGCTTTTGAGTTCGCGGCAGGGGGCGAGGTAGTCGCGGAGCGGCCCAGCGTCGAGCGTGGCCGACATGACGATGACATTTAGATCCGGCCTCGTTTTTTGAAGGAGCAGAGCGCGGGCGAGTGTGATGTCGCCGTAGATGTGGCGCTCATGAAATTCGTCGAAAATGATGGTGGAGATGCCCTTTAACTCTGGGTCGCCCAAAAACTGGCGCAGAAGAATCCCTTCGGTGACGTAGCGGATCATCGTGTGTTTTGAAACGTGACGTTCCATCCGCACCTGATAACCGACCTCGCCGCCGAGCTGAACCCCGCGTTCAAAGGCGACGCGTTTCGCCAGCAGGCGTGCGGCGAGTCGGCGCGGTTGGAGGACCACCACTTCGCCGCCTGCCAAGTGTGGCGCGGACATTCCTGTCTGCGCATTTGGGCAGACAGGAATGTCTGCCCCACAAATTCCGGCATCGAGCACCATCTGTGGAATTTGGGTCGACTTGCCCGACCCGGTCGGCGCTTCAATGAGGAACCGGTTCGATTCGTTGAGCGCCTGCGTCAGCTCATCGCGCAGTTCATAAATTGGAAGTTCTTTGGGGTTCATGGGGAGGATGAATTTTAACCATCCGCCGACGCTTTACAAGCTATGGCGGACAGGCGAATTACACGCGCGAGCGAAGCGACGCATAATTTCCGAAGGAAATAATGAACGAAGTGAACGGTTATGTTGCGTAGTTCATTATGTTGCGACGTGTGCTTTTCCTGAATGAATCTCAAGATTTGGAACAGAGTTCGCAACATAATTCCCGGCACGAAGCGTAGCGTCCCTTGTATGTGAATAACTACATACAAGGAGATCATATGCACTCAAAACCACAAGCCAATACATCGAAGTCAGCGTAGCGCGCAAACGGGCTACCTTAGAGAAACTGCCTCCACCCGGATCAGGAGAACAAGCTGAAATGCCGGAATGGAAAGAGCCCGGCATCATCGAGTTCCTATCGAGCCTATCGGGCAACCGGACATTATGTTGCGAACGTTCAGCTAAAACAACAACAGGGGTCCTTCAAACGCGCACTTCGCAACATAATGAACTACGCAACATAACCATTCTTATGTGGTGCGCAACATAAGAGCGGTTCATCAACACGAATTTTCCAACCCTTGGAAAAATATTGGGTGCAGGCTCAGCCTGCGAAGAAATGTTTCCAATGGGTGGAAACTTCGGCGAGGGCGCGGGCGCGGTGGGAGATTTTATTTTTTGTTTCGGCGGGGAGTTCGGCGAAGGTTTGGTCGAATCCATCGGGAACGAAGAGGGGATCGTAGCCGAAGCCGTGGTCGCCACGCAGTTCTTCGATGAGGGTTCCTTCGCAGATGCCTTCAACGGTCAGCGGCTCTTCGCCGGGGCGGGCGAGGGCGATGACCGTGCGGAAGCGGGCGCGGCGGTTTTCTTTTCCATTCAGCTCGCGTAGAAGCTTGGTGTTGTTGTTTTTGGTTGAGCAGGGTTCGCCTGCGTAGCGGGCGGAATAGATGCCGGGCGCACCATCCAATGCTTCGACTTCGAGGCCGGAGTCGTCCGCCAGGGCCATCAGTCCAGTGGCTTCGCACAGCTCTTCTGCCTTTTTGATGGCGTTGCCTTCGAGGGTATCGCGGTCTTCGATGGTGTCGGGAATCTCGGGGAAATCGAGCGCGGAGCAGACCTCCAGACCGTCGGTGTTGAAGATGGCTCGAATTTCTTCGAGCTTGTGAGCGTTGCGGGTGGCGATGACAAATTTCATAAGGGCAGAGTTTGGCAGTATATTTCCAAAATTCAAAAATAAAGAGTTTTGGATCGCGAATTCCACCAATTCACGGCTCTTCTCGGATGTGCGTTTTTTCACTCGCATCAAATCATTGAGGTCCCACGGATGGCCGTCGCGTCCCACGGATCGTTTCAGCCCAAAAGACGAAAGACGGTCTTTCAAGTTATTTTGAGCC
>Ga0307929_1001623_pt1 | contig 16296 bp, 15 predicted proteins | sample AceLakmetage1330_FD_203160 | JGI IMG/M metagenome (GOLD analysis project Ga0307929, IMG submission 203160) | Saline water microbial communities from Ace Lake, Antarctica - #1330 | ecosystem: Environmental > Aquatic > Non-marine Saline and Alkaline > Saline | place: Antarctica: Ace Lake...
ACACTGCCTTCGCAGTGTCAGCGAAAAGGCGGGGGTTATTCATTAATTCAATTCAACCCCCGGGTTGTGCCATAGGCATCCCGTTGGGAAAACCCGGGGCTATGGATATCTCAAAACATCGACTTTATGGACAAGCACTATCTAGTGTTAAGTCAAGATAAAATTAGCGTATTGTTAATAGACGTTTCAAGGTGCTTCGCACACTTGAAAGTCAGAGACTTGACCTTGGAACGTGCGGAGCACTTTCAAGCGTCAAAATATGGATGACTTAACACTAGAAGCAAAGATACTGATTTTGATCCTGATTTTTTTCAGCACCGCTTTATATTGAAATTTTTCATACATTTGCCCTTACTCACTCAAAAAACTTCAATGCTATGAAAACCCTCCTTATTTTTTTGTCAATCCTTTTGTGCACTGTTTCACTCAAATCCCAAATCATTGAGGACTGGACAACGCCAGTTGCACTCACTGATTCTACGAGTAACAATTCCAATCCGGCAATTGTCCTTCTGGATGACAATGGCTCCCAGGCGTTAATTATGTTTTATGAAAAAGGAGGGCTTGGTAGTAGGCAAATTTGGTGGAAAAATATATCTGACCCCTCCGCTGAAGAGCAAATGCTCATTGGAGGTTGGCCTGAAGTGGATTACAGGAACCCACAGATTAGGAACAATGCCCACCTTATTTTTGAATGCAATGTTTTTGGGAATTACGATATTTTCGGGGTAGCGTTTGATGTAAATGGATTGGTTGGAGAGGCTTTTCAGTTAACCAATACCGAATATGATGAAAATGCTTTTTTTTGTGGTAACTCTTACATAGATGCGTGTTGTTGGGAAAGTGAAGGCAAGATCATTGCAGCAAAATTGCAGTTAAGCCAGGATACCCTAAAATTAGCTGAAAACGAAATTGTAGATTCTATAAATTGTCTTGCCCCTGTTTGCCGGCAAAATTACATTGCATGGAGAAAAGTTGAAAATGGCGAATCTCATATTTATTTTTCCAAAAAAAGTTATCCTGATTATCAATGGTCCGTTCCCGATACCATAATAAGCACCAACGACAATACCCATCTATCACTTTCCAGGGCAGATCCGAATTATGGAGAAGGATACAACTTGTGCTGGCAAGCTGCTGATAAAATATATTTTACTGAAGCCTGGGGTCCTAGCCCACCTATATCAACTCCTGAAATTCCAGGGATTGAAGCGTATTTTGAACCTGCCGGATTTCATCTGATAATGCTGCTTGATTATTTTCCGGAGCTGTATGCCTTTGCCGGGCAAACTGACACCTCAAGGGATATTTATATTGTTGATGATTTTGTTTCGGGTTATGTACTGAACATAACTGATGATACATTGGTAGATAAAAACCCCGGGCTTTTTAGTGGCAGGTTCGACTGGCCTTATTATGAAGTTATCAGCATCTGGCAAACCGAAATTAATGGCTACGATGTCTTGTGTCATTCAAGTGCGTGGTACCTGGCAACAGGAGGAATAGAGGAGGATGAGCTAACAGGGTTAACAGTCTCGCCCAACCCGCTTGGCGAAAACCAAACCCTAACCATCCATCCGCCCGAAAACGTGCTAATTGAAAATGTGCAGGTTTTTTCTACTTCAGGAGCCCTCATTCAGAAAATATCATTTGCGCCGCAATCACAGCAATTTCAAATTGAATTGAAAAGTGTAAGGCCGGGGGTTTATTTTATAAAAATCGAAACATCGCGGGGAAGAACAATTCGTAAGGTTATAAAACTTTAATTGCTGTTTAATAAAACATCCATTTTATTAAAAATTAAATCACACTATTATGAAAAACCTAAATTGCTATTTTGTTTGGATTCTTCTCCTTCTGCTCATTGCTAATGAAACAAATGCGCAACCTTTAATTTGGGATAAGTCCTATTCATTCCCAGAAAAGAATCAAGAATTATTTACAAAATTCCTGCAAACAAACAACAGTGACCTTTATCTCGCGGGTTATGCTGAATTTGGATGGTATGAATATTCCCCAGGCTTTATGCGCATCGATACGAACGGCTACGAATTATGGTCGCGTACTTTTGACTTTCCCAATTCTTATATGCAATTTACCCACACACTTGTGCAGCTTTCGGAAAACAGTTTTTTCTCCTTTTGTTTTAATCCGCTTTTACCTGTTCCGATAAAATCAAATCAAAATTCCAAATGGCCGGAACTTATCAACGATTGCTGGCTCCTGAAATTAAATGCTGATGGAGACACGATTTTTACAAAGCATTTTGAGAACATCGGGTGGGTTAATGATTTAATCATCGACAATGGAAAGCTGGTTACTGTAGGCAGCACCAACTACCACGAAGAGGATCCGGACACATATTTTTCGAAAACAACCTTAATGGTTTTAGATACAAACGGGATTATGCTATTGCGGGAGGAGTTTTTGGCTGACCTTGATTCGAGGGCAAATTCAATCGTTAAAAATGAGAATGGCAATTATTTGATTACCGGATGTACAACTGAGACTTTTCACCAATTTGGGTATTTTGATTCCCCCGACAAAATGTTCGTAATTGAGGTTGATACCCTGGGAAACCTTGTGACCGAATATTTTTCAGATATCGAATACAGTGAGGGCAAAAAGATAATTGTTTGCGAAGACGGCAATCATGCCATTGTTGGAGATGGTTTAAATCCCACTGAAAGCACCATTGATATTACTTTATGGAAATTTGATATTGGAAACAATCTTTTACAAACAACATTTTCGGGACTTCCAAGAGCTGACAAAGCCTATAGCATTAAACAAACACCTGATGGAGGCTTTATAATTTGTGGCAGTATTGTTCCAATGTCATCAACAAATTGGAACCGTGCCTTCTTTTATATGAAAACCGATTATGATGGAAATGAAGAATGGCACACAAATAATGTTGCACCAAATAACTGTGCTTACGATGTACTTATCAATAACAATTCAGGGTATTATATTGCAGGCAAGGGCGCTGGTAAGGCAAGATTGGTTAAGGCTGATTTGGAAGGCAATGGACTGATCACTACATCAATTGAAGGACCTGATATTTCAAATGCAAATTTGTTTGAAGTTTTCCCCAACCCCGGTAAAAATAATTTTACAATCAAAAATCCCAATCCTGGTAATAAGTATAGCTTTTCCCTGCTTAATTTTTTCGGAAATAAAATTATCGATGCTGAAAGCCACAACGAAAATCTCATCATAAATACTGTAGCACTGCCGCCCGGAATATATTTCTATCAAATTTCAAATGATAATGCTGTTAGCCGAACTGGTAAATGGCTTAAAGAATAAGTTGCTAAAATTTTATTCAGTGATTGGTGGTATTTCTCTGGGTTTTATTAACCCACAGAACATATCTAATATTGTACATATTTATATAGAACGAATCTAAATTTCTGTGAAAACTTGCTTTTGGGTGTGTGTGTGTTGTACATTTACAATCTTAACACTTTATCCAAACACACGCTTAAAACAAATTATCATGAAAAAAATTCTATTCCCTGTTTCAGTATTTGCCCTTATGGCAGTTTTTGTATTGAGCAGTTCATCACCACCCTATGGAGAACCCAAAAGTTCAGATTACATTGTAATTTCATGGAACGACCTGGGCATGCACTGTGCCAACCAGGATTTTTCGAAAGTTGTTGTTCTGCCGCCTTACAATAACCTTATTAGCCATATTATTAAAAGGGGCAACGAGACCACTTTGCCGGAAGTTGTCACCACTGGTTTTTCTGTTGATTATGAAATCCCCGGGAATACTTATTCGGTAGGCAAAACCAATTTCTGGGATTACGAAGACCAGTTGTTTGGTGTAAACCTGCCTGACAACATCGGGTTGACCGGTGCCGGTTTAACCGGGGAAATGGAAATCCACGCCAACTCATTTACCATCGAAGGAATTCCCATTACACCATTCACCGACGCGAATTTAGTAACCGAAGATCCTTTTCAACTGGCCCTGGTTTCGGCCTATGATGGATCAAATAGCTTACTGGCAAGTACACAAATTGTGATCCCGGTTTCCAACGAGATCAATTGTGTGAGTTCTGGTTGTCATTCATCAGAAGCAGATATCCTTAATGAACATGACGATGAAGGCGGATTTGACCCAAATGATACGCCCATACTCTGTGCATCCTGTCATTCATCTAATGCTTTGGGAACACCGGGTATGCCAAGGGTTCCCTCATTGTCCGAGGCTATTCATGATAAGCACGCGGATAAAACCAACGATTGTTACAAATGCCACCCTGGCTCAAATGCACAATGTCAACGTGGAGTAATGCATGCTGCCGGCATGGTTTGTCAGGATTGCCATGGGAACGTGCGCCAGGTGGCACAATCGATAAAAGATGGCCGCGAGCCCTGGCTTGAAGAACCATCCTGCGGAGCCACCAATTGTCATGGGCCACAATATGCCGAGGAGCCGGGGAAACTGTACCGCCTTTCGAAAGGGCACGGTGGATTGTATTGCAGCACCTGCCACGGTTCACCACATGCACTTGTGCCATCGACCCTCGATCGCGATAATGTTCAGAATATTGCCTTGCAAGGCTACGCCGGTGTATTGAACAATTGTGCTGTTTGTCACGGTTACATGCCCGAAGGGGCCGGTCCGCATGGATTGATGGCTCCGGAGCTAACAAGCCAGGAAATTGAACTCAATGTGGGATGGTCCGGCATATCGAGTTATATGATCCCGCTTGAAAAAGATGTTGAAGATATTTTCGATCCCGTTGTGGATGAACTTGTTTTGCTTTCGGGTGACGGGGGCGTTTTCTGGCCCGACCAATCCATCAATACCATAAACAACTGGAATACTTCAAGTGGCTACATCGTTAAAATGCAGGCCAATGTTGCCCTGCCTTTCGATGGAATTAGAAAAGCGGAGAAGCAAATAACTGTAGCCGCCGGATGGAGTGTGATCCCTGTCTTGGCAGAATGCAATGTTTCGATTGTTGATTTATTTGCATTATATCCCACGGAGTTGGTTCTGATAAAAGAAATAGCAGGCAGCAAAGTTTACTGGTCCGAGTTTGGGATCACTTCATTGGAATATTTGGAATCGGGAAATGCTTATTACGTTTACACGCTTGGGGAAGTTACGATTGAGTTTCCAGGGTGTGATTAAGAAGGAACTGTCAGACAGTTGCCCGTTAATTTATTTGCTTGTCAGAGATTGAATTTCGCAAGCTTGTCAAATATGGAACATATAAACTGTCTGACGGTTGACTTATTTCTCAACATTAATCCGTAATATCACTTAGCACCTGCCTATACTTCCCAGGCTCCTTCTTAAACTCACTCACCGAAACACCCGTTACACTTTTAAATTGGGTTGACAAATATTGAACGCTGCTGTATCCCATCATAAAAGCGATTTCGCTCAGGGTGAGTTCACCGTATTGGATCAGTTCTTTGGCCTTTTCAATTTTTTGGTGGATGATGTATTTCTCCAGCGTAATACCCTCCTCCTTCGAAAATATAGATGAAATATATTGATAAGAAAGGTTGAATTTTTCGACCAGGTAATCCGAATTCCTAACCATTGCGTTAAAAGTTGAATGGTGCACCAGGTCGATGACAGCACTTTTTATCTGCTCAATCAGTTGCTTATCTTTATCAACCAACAATTCAAAATCCTCTTTTTCCAAAAGCCTGGAAATTGTATCAAGGTCAATTATTTCTTCATCGAAGGTAACCGTGGCTTCGCCCAACCCTATATCATCCACAGCAATATCATGCTCCTCAAGCAAGCGCCTGACGAGTTTAAGGCAACAATGGCACGACATACTTTTTATGATTAATCTTTGGGTTGTCATTTATTAAAGCTACGATAAATTGGCACACAAAAATATAAGAAATAAATTAATCCCTCTGGTATTTATTACCTTTATCAAATTGGAGTTACAAGTCGATGGCAAAAACACCCTTACTCACCCTCGTTTCCTTGTTTACCATGCCTGTGCCTGTATTGACGGCCCCTGTCGAGAGAACCTTCATCCACACCGAAGAGATGCTTGTAGGAATTGTTGAGTTTTTGTGCTTGTTGAGGGTCACATAGGTCTTTAATACCAATGTATTGAGATGCAATTCTATACGTCAGTTCACCTTGCAATACACCTAATTGGTCGGCCAGTTCCCTTATCCTGACAGTGTCGGGTTGGCTTTCTGCCAGTTCATTAACAATTTTTAATCTTACAAGTTTTATGCTTGAGGCAACAGGTTCGGATGATTGTTTGAATTGTGCTTTGATCCTCCCAAGCCCACGTACTTGCTCATTGTTAAGATTTAATTCCGTTTGAAGAAAATCAGATTGTTCAGCTTTTGTTTCTGTGGGATCCTCTCCAAATATGTGGAATAAAATAGTGATCCCTGCTGTAATGTTGAACATCAGTAATACTGCGATGACCCATAACAAAATCCGTTTTTGTTGCAAAAAGTTCATATTTATTCGTTTAAATATTCAAATCCGGGAATATAATAGTCGGCTTCCATAATAAATGATTGATTTGCATAGAGCATTTCAGTGTTGGTGGTGTTCGAGGGACCTTCAATAGCAAGGATATTGTTCGAAACAATGCTTCCTGTAAAGATACCGATAGCGATAATAATGCTGGCGAAGGCAAAACTCCATGCCGGTCTTAGTAAAAAAGATATCTCCCATTTGGGTATATTTTTTCCTTCCAGCCTACTTAAAATCCGTGAGGCAAGAAAAGGTGAAGGCCCTTCGCTTTTCTGCTTTTCTATCAGCTGTATTATTAATTTTGTTTCTTGATAAACTTCTTTACAGGAGGCACATTCAGCCAGGTGGCTTTCTATCAATTCATGTTCACGCGAAGGGAGGTTTGCCTCCATGTATCCCCATGCTAATTTTTCAATCCGCCTGCAATCCATTGCCACTGTTTTATTCATTTTCATTAGGTATCAAAGTGTTAAAATTTGTGATCCCGAAGTGCTTTTTGCATATTTTGTTTTGCCCGGAACAACAACGACTCTACCGCTGAAACAGAATTGCCCATAACTACTGCAACCTCATTGTTACTCATTTCGTCATACTTGCTCAAAGTGAAGGCTACACGCTGACTTTGCGACAATTTCCGAAGTGCATGATTGAGCAATCTGCTGGCCTCTTCACTGTTTTCATCCTCTGCAACAGGATTGTATAAAAACTGGTGGGCCTCTCCTGACCCTTTTTTAAACAACAGCTTGTCAATATTTTGAAAGATATTTCTTGTCTTTCTTTTCTTCAGGTGGTTCAGAGATTTGTTAACGGCAATCCGGTAAACCCATGTGGATAATTGAGCCTCATTCCTAAAATCATCCAAGGATTCGATCACAGCCAGAAATACATCCTGTGTCAGGTCGTTGGCATCATCGCTGTTTTGAACAAATCCCATGCAGGTACGAAAAACCCTGTCCTGGAATTTATTGATGAACCGTGTCAAATCCTTTTCACTTAACTCCATCCCTAATTTGGTAATCAATAATTTTAATCAAAGGTAATTTAACCGCTTGAAGTTTTTAACCAAATACCTTCCTAATTTTCATTTTCCTGAGTTTTCTTACCTCTGGCCACGCCTGTTTTTTGAGCCCTTACCATTACCTCTGCACTGACCCTTGCCCTTTCTGAAACCATAACCCTGTCGTCCATTCTTAAAGTTATCACAAATATCGTCGTTGTTCTTGTCAATAAAATTTCTGCCCCGGTTATTGTTGCCCCGGGCATTAACATTGTCGCAAACGCCATTGCCATCGCCATCAACAAAATTTCTATTATTGCCCCTTCTTCCTGTACGATTGTCGCAAACACCATTACCATCGCTGTCGATGAAATTAAATCCTGGAGTTTGCTGTTTGTTTTGGTTCATGTTTTGCTTTGTCATACTGCTGTCATCAGTTTTGTTAGACGTAGTTTGAGCAACTATGCCGGTTGAGGCTAAAAAAGTTGCAATCATCATTACTGTTAAAAATAGGTTTTTCATACTTTTAATTTTTTTATGATTAATAATACTGTTTAATATCCTTTTGACAACTTGTGGTGCAAAAACTTGTGGTAGGGGTAAAAAAAATTATATCCATAAAATACAAAACACAAAAATCAACAACTTGTAGAAGCTTGTTTTTATTCCGGTCAGAAGATAAAACATATACGCTATTATTTATCAATGGGAAGGAGATTGTTATTGATATCTTTTAGCAAAAGCAACTTAATTGGCCTTTTCAGCATCTATAGTTAAAGTGAAACCCCAAACAAAAAACGGCTGATAGTGTGCACTGGTGCTGATGGATTCGAGATGCAATTTTTTGATCTTATTTCAGTTTATGATGTAAACTTTTTGTAGCCATAAATTTTTTTGCAATGAAATTACGTACTGCCTTTGTTTTAAACCTTTTACTTATTCTGCTCTTGCCATCTGTTTCGCAATCTCAAATTGCCATCGGGCAATGGCGCGACCACCTGCCATACAGCAAAACCATTAGTGTTGCTGATGCAGACAACCTGGTTTACTGCGCAACGCCTTATAGTTTGTTTTTTTTGGATAAGGCCGAAAACAGTGTGCAACGCCTGACAAAAGTGAATGGCCTGTCGGATATTGGCATCAGTACCATTGCCTACAACGAAGCCTTCGAAACCTTATTGATTGCCTATACCAATGCCAATATCGACTTGGTGAAAGGAAATACCATTGTGAATATTTCCGACATCAAAAGGAAACCCATCTTGGGAAATAAAACGATAAACAACATCATGTTTATCGATAACTTTGCCTACCTGGCATGTGGCTTTGGTATTGTGGTTTTGGATATCGAAAAAGAAGAGTTCCCTGAGCCTACCTATTTTATTGGCCCTGACGGTAGCCAGGTTAATGTGATGGATGTTGCTTTTGGGATGGACTCATTGTTTGCTGCTACAGAAGTAGGTATTTACAAAGCCGATATCAACAGCCCAAATCTCGCCGACTATTCTTCCTGGTCAGTTGATACAAGGTTGCATCCCAATTCGTTTTTTAACCAGGCCGAGTTTTTTAATGGCGACCTGATTGTAAACAACGAAAATGAAGGCTATAACAGGGATACGACATTTTTATACAATTTTTCCACCCATCAGTGGGGATATTTTCCGGGAGCAAATAATCTCAAGAAACCCAGCATTAAAACTGCCTACGACCAGCTTTTAATTACCAGCGAGGGTTCTGTTGATATTTTTAATGTTGCCCTTGAAATGACCTACAACATCTATTATCCAGGCGAGCAATATATCAAACCACAGGATGCAACCATTGATAGTGATGGGATAAAGTGGATTGCTGATTATGGCCATGGACTTATTAAAACGGAAAGTGGCTACAGCGCTGACTATATTGAACCCAACGGGCCTTATTCAGCAAGTGTGTTCGATATGTCAATGGAAGATGAATCCCTGTGGGTTGCTGCCGGTGGACGAGGTAGCAGTTGGAGTAAATTGTATAATCCCAATGGGCTGTATTCATTTGAAAATGAGTTTTGGAATTCGTACAACAGGGCAACCGGCTATACTGCATTCGATTCCATAAGCGATATGGTTTGTGTTGCTGTCGATCCCTCATCACCCAACAGGGCCTATGCAGGAAGCTGGCAGGCCGGGGTATTGGAATTTGTAGATGGCGAATTGACTAACATTTATGATACCAGCAACAGCAGCCTTCAAAATTGGCCTGCTGCAGGATGGATAGCAGTAAGTGGAGTAGCTTTCGACCGCAACAATAACCTTTGGGTAGCCAATTCTGGCGCACCTAAATTAATATCGGTAAAAGAACCCAACGGCGACTGGACTTCTTTCCAATTGGGCGCAGGGGTAAGCGGAACCGATGTTGGCAAACTGATGGTAGATTGGTATGGACAGAAATGGGTGTTGATGCGTGCCGACCATTCACTGTTGGTCTTTTCTGATAACAATACCTTCAGCGACCCTACTGATGATCAAACCAATGTGTTGAGCAATGCTGTCGGAGATGGTGATTTGCCTGGTAATAAAGTCCTTAGTTTTGCACAGGACCTTGACGGAGAACTATGGATTGGTAGCGATGAAGGAATCGGTATCATTTATTCTCCTGAAAATGTTTTTACCGGTGGCAACTTCGATGCGCAACGCCCGCTTGTTGATGTAGGTGGTTATGTCCAGTATTTGCTCGAATCGGAAACTGTAACTGCCATTGCTGTGGATGGGGCCAACAAAAAATGGATTGGTACTGAACGGGCTGGAGTTTTTTATCTTTCCGAAGATGGCACCGAAGAGATAGAACATTTTACCGAAGAAAACAGCCCACTCTATTCCAACTCAATTATTGATATCAGTATCAGTGCCTCCGGCGAAGTGTTCTTCGGGACCGATCGTGGGATTATTTCATATAAAGGCCAGGCCACCCCACCAACGCCAACCAACACTGAGGTGGTTGCATATCCAAACCCGGTTAAGGAAGGATATGAAGGCGTTATCGCCATCAAAGGCCTTGTACAAAATGCTGATGTTAAAATTACTGATATAAGCGGCGCATTGATTTACGCTACACAGGCCGAAGGGGGACAGGCAATTTGGAACGGTTACAGTTTTAATGGTAGCCGGGCACATACCGGTGTTTACCTCGTGTTTGCCACAAACGATGATGGAAGTGAATCCATTGTCACAAAAATTTTGGTGATTAACTAACCCAAGCTCAAAGCTGGGAATTTAAGCTTATAAAATGCTGCACACCACAAGGGGCATTATCATTCACACCATCAAGTATTCCGATAGCAGTATTATTGCTAAAATTTACACCGAAAAGTTTGGTCTAAGGACTTACCTTGTGCGTGGTGTAAGCGGCAAGCAAAAATCGAAAACAACAAGGAATAGCCAACTGCAACATCTTAGCCTGCTTAACCTGGTGGTTTACGAAAAGGACAACGATAAGCTTCAAAACCTCAGGGAAACTGAAACTGCCTATCAACTTTCGTCCATCCCTTTTGACGTTATTAAAGGAACCTTGGTTTTGTTTTTAAATGAAGTGCTTTATAAATCCCTGCACGAAGAAGGAAGTAACCCTGAGCTTTTTAATTACATTTTTGATTCGATTGTACAGTTTGATCAAATGAAAGGTTCCTATCAGGATTTTCACCTGCTTTTTCTTATTGGGTTAAGCAAGTACCTTGGGTTTTATCCGCGCAATAATTATTCTGACCGTAACCAATATTTTGATTTGCAAGAAGGTGTGTTTACAAGCGAAAAGCCTTTTCATAACAATTATTTGGATGTCAGCTTGTCGAAAAAACTAAACCGGGTCCTTACATTAAATCATCTCGAAGAACGCATTTTCGACAATACATCGGATAGAAATCTGTTTATGGAAAAGCTGTTGGATTTTTACCGCCTGCATATCCCGGGCTTTGGAGAGCTAAAATCCCATAAAGTTTTGCATGAGGTACTTGGATGATTATAGATTTAGTGTATCTAATTAGTGTTCGTCTATAAAGTAGATTTAATTGAGATATCCATAGCCCCCGTACGGGGGATTGATTTGAAAGGATGAATAACCCCTGCCTTTTCGCTGACACTGCCTTCGGCAGTGTCAGCGAAAAGGCAGGGGGGTAGTATCAAATTTATTATTCTCCGGCATAAATGCCGGAGTTACGGAAAAGTACCGACTCTATGAACGGACAGTAATTAGCTGGTATAGAAATGAGGCGAATCTTTTTTGTAAATTAAGTTCTTTTATGTCATTTAGCTTCGCTGTCAATAATTGTCATTTGCGCTTCGCGCGTCATTTATTTTTAAAAAAATGACAACAAAACTTGTGCGTTTGGATGACTTTCAAGTGGAAAAAGATTTAAGTTTTAATAAATCTCTCAACCACCTAAACAGTTACGATTTAATATGATTTTTAAAAGCAGTTTCAGACATAAAGCATTGTTTTTCGGCATATTGATTTTTGGTGCATCGCTGGTACTTTCCTCCTGTTCAACCAGTGGAAAAGCAGGGAAAAGCAAAAGGTGCGATTGCCCAAAATGGAGTTATTATGAATCACCTGCACAACCCGATGCAACTGCGGATGAGAAAATTTGAAGACATCCTGCTTAAATATGTTCCCCAAAATGCAGTAGGCCTTGTCCACGACCTGATGGAAAAACACTATGTGAACCTGCACATCACCCGAAAAAGGAAGACCAAGCTGGGCGACTTCAGGCCAGCACAAAACGGGAAGCCACAAAAAATTACTGTTAATCACGATTTGAACCCTTATTCTTTTCTTGTTACATTTTTGCATGAACTGGCCCATCAAATAGTTTGGGATAAACACAAAAACAAGTTTAAACCTCATGGCATCCAATGGCAGCAGGAATACCAGGATTTGTTGCAGCCATTTTTAAAGCCCGAAATTTTCCCTCCCGAAATTTTAGAAAAACTTAAACTGGACAACAAGAAAATATTTGCATCATCCAATGCAGATGTCGCCTTAAGCAGACAGTTAAAGAAATTTGATACCAATAAAAACACGGTTACTATTGAAGATTTGCCCGACAATTCTAACTTCAGGCTAAGCGATGGACGGGCCTTCAGAAAGCTCCATCTTCGCCGTAAAAATTACCTTTGCCTCCAACTTCAAAACAACAGAAAGTATATTTTTAACCCAATGGCAGAAGTAATTCCGCTTGATGACCAAAATAAATGATTAGGTTTTTGTAAATTTGCAGACGGAAGTCAGTCCACCCCAAAAAATTAAATATGAATAAAAATTACTATTGCATTATAATGGCCGGAGGCATTGGTGCCAGGTTCTGGCCCATGAGCCGTTCCGACCGGCCCAAACAATTTATCGATATTCTCGGTACAGGTGAAACCCTCATCCAACAAACCTTTAACCGGTTCCGGAAAATTTGCCCCGTCAAAAATATTCTTATCGTTACCAATGAGCAATACGATGGACTGGTAAAAGAGCAACTCCCTGAGCTGCCCGAAAATAATATCCTGCTCGAACCGGCCATGCGCAATACAGCTCCTTGTATCGCATATGCCAATTACAAAATCAAATCAGTAAATCCTGATGCCTGCATTGTTGTGGCGCCTTCGGATCATTTGATACTCAAAGAAGATGAATTTGTTAAAGTGATCAATGATGCACTAGAAGCTGCTTGTGACAATGATTGGCTGATTACACTTGGGATAAAACCAAGTCGGCCCGATACGGGTTATGGCTATATCCAATACGATGAAACCCGGAAGTACGAGAAAAATAAAAAAATCAGGAAAGTAAAAACCTTTACTGAAAAGCCTGACATTGAAATTGCAAATAAATTTCTTGCCAGTGGCGACTTCCTGTGGAATGCCGGTATATTTATCTGGTCACTCAAAAGCATTTCCCTGGCATTTAAAACCTACCTCGATGAGGTAGATGAACTTTTTGCAAAGGGAGTTGGAAAATACAATACACCCGAGGAAAAACAATTTATTGATGAAACCTATACAGTTTGTCACAAAATTTCCATCGACTATGGCATAATGGAAAAAGCCACGAATGTTTATGTGTATTCTGCCGACTTTGGGTGGTCCGATTTGGGAACCTGGGGATCGCTCTATGAAATCAGGAATAAAGATGAGAAAGGGAATGCAGTGTCAGGTGACGAAGTTATGCTTTACGATACCGAGAACTGTATTATCAACATGCCGAAAAACAAGCTTGTTGTAGTTCAAGGCTTGAAGGATTATATCGTGATCGAAGACAACGATACGCTGTTGATTTGTAAAAAGGATGAGGAACAACAGATCAGACAGTTTGTTACTGATATAAAAGTAGATAAAGGAGAAAAATTTATTTAATAACTATTTAAACGTCAAAAAATGAGAAAACTATTTGGATTACTACTAGTGCTACTAATCGGTTTCAGCCCGATGACAAAAGCTGATGAAGGAATGTGGCTGCCACTATTTGTTGAAAGGCTCAACTATGTGGATATGGAAGAAATGGGATTGCAGCTTACCGCCGAAGATATTTACAGCATCAACAATTCGAGCCTTAAAGATGCGATAATTATTTTTGGTGGTGGATGTACCGGTGAAATTGTTTCGCCCGAAGGCCTCATCTTTACCAACCATCACTGTGGCTATGGCGCAATCCAGTCGCACAGTACTATCGAGCACGATTACCTTACCGACGGTTTTTGGGCGATGAGTAAAAAAGAGGAATTGAAAAACGATGGCCTCTCGGCCCGCTTTCTTGTGAGGATTGAAGATGTTACCGGAAAAGTACTTGCCGAATTAAACGATGACATGTCTGAGGCAGATCGTACAGCAAAGGTCAGGGAAATTGGCAAAGAGATCAGCAAAGAAGCTGAAGAAGACAACCATTACAGTGCTTCGATACGAAGCTTTTTTGGAGGTAACGAATATTACCTCTTCGTATATGAAATCTTTGAAGACGTTCGCCTGGTTGGAGCACCACCTTCATCAATTGGAAAATATGGTGCCGATACCGACAATTGGATGTGGCCACGCCATACAGGCGATTTTTCTATTTTTAGGGTTTATACAGCTCCCGATGGTAAACCCGCCGATTTTGCTGAAGATAACATCCCATATAAGTCGAAGCATTATTTGCCTATTTCTATTGCCGGCGTTGAAGATGGTGATTTTGCTATGATCATGGGTTATCCCGGAGGGACACAGCGCTACCTCTCTTCTTGGGGCGTTGAGTTGGCCATTGACGAGTCGAACCCAACGGTGGTTAAAATTCGCGATAAGAAATTAAAGATCATGCGCGAATACATGGACCAGGATGGTGCAGTAAGGATCCAGTATTCATCAAAATACGCACGTACATCCAACTATTGGAAATATTTTATCGGCCAAACCAAAGGTTTAAAACGCCTGAAAGTATCTGATAAAAAGAAGGGACAGGAAAGTGAATTTAATAATTGGGTAAATGCCAAACCTGACCGTAATGATAAATATGGCGAAGCATTGACCCTGATGGAAGAAGGGGTCAACGACTCGAAAGAGTTTAACCTGTCGAGTATTTATTTGAATGAAGCAATAGCGCGCGGAAGTGAAATATTGATGTTTTCCAGGAAGTTTGGAAAACTAAAATCATTGTTGAATGAAAAAGATAAAGACGATGAAGCAATTGATGAACAAATAATATCCCTGAGGGAAGCTGCTGAAGAATATTTCAAGGACTATTACGGCCCCTTAGACAGGGAACTTTTAGGTGCTTTGCTCGAAATGTATTACGAAGATATTCCTGCAGACCAGCAACCCGAAATGCTGGCAGAAATCAACAAAAAATACAAAGGTGATTTTTCGGCCTATTCAAATAAGCTTTTCGATAAATCTATATTTGCTTCCGCCGAAAAGGTCAATGCCTTCCTCGATAAACCAAGTGCAAAAGCCCTTGATAAAGATCCGGCCACCAAATTGCTAAATGCATTCTTCGAAAAATTGCCTGAACTCCAGACTGCCCTGCAGGCTGCAGATGCAAAAAGCGATAAAGGCGAACGACTTTACATTGCAGGGCTCAGGGAAATGCAACCCAACAAGAGTTTCTACCCGGATGCTAATTTCACCATGCGCTTAAGTTATGGGCAGGTATTGGATTATTATCCTGCTGATGCTATCCATTACGATTATGTAACCACGCTTGCCGGGGTCATGGAAAAAGAAGATCCATCGAATTGGGAGTTTGTAGTTCCCGATAAATTAAAGGAATTGTATGAAAGTAAAGACTATGGCCCCTATGGCGAAGATGGCGAAATGATCGTTTGCTTCCTGACCAACAATGACATTACTGGTGGAAACTCAGGCAGCCCTGTCCTGAATGCCTACGGTGAGTTGATCGGACTGGCCTTTGATGGAAACTGGGAGGCCATGAGTGGTGATATCGCCTTTGAGCCCGACTTGCAGCGCACAATCTGCGTAGATGCCAGATATGTATTGTTCATTATCGACAAATATGCCGGTGCACAAAACATCATCGATGAACTAACCATCGTTAAAGGCCACCCAAAATTAAAGCAAAATGCTACCGAGTCATCTCTTAAAGATGAACAGATGATGGATAGGAATTAGGAAATAAAAAATAAGGTTTAGTAATACGAAGGGGGTTTGCCTGTGGCAAACCCCCTTCGTTTCTTTTGATATCTCTACTAATGACAAGTTTTCGTAACAAGTTGATTATAAATGATAAAATAGATTTCTCAGCTGCACTCCATCGAAAAGACAGGGCGGTAATCTAGTTGGGGGGAGAGGAACATTGGGCGCTT
>Ga0307929_1001625_pt1 | contig 16283 bp, 8 predicted proteins | sample AceLakmetage1330_FD_203160 | JGI IMG/M metagenome (GOLD analysis project Ga0307929, IMG submission 203160) | Saline water microbial communities from Ace Lake, Antarctica - #1330 | ecosystem: Environmental > Aquatic > Non-marine Saline and Alkaline > Saline | place: Antarctica: Ace Lake...
CTCTGATGACTATGCAAAACTCGCTTCCGGTGGGTGACCTACCTTACCGGGTTCGGGATTTACATCCGAACTGGCACAGCTAAAAGGTGTTTCAATATTTCAATACGCCTATTTATTAAATCCCCACTTTATGGACTTGCACGGCGCAACAGAACTCCTGAGCCATCGTAAATGTTATGTCGTGATTTTTAGATTACTCCCAATAATCGCCGCCTTGCTTGGTTATACGGTATCAACGACATGTTTTTCAAATGGTTGTATTAAGGAGATTTCTCACTTCGTACCAATGACATGTTTTTGCAAGCATTTGGATATCAAGAAATATATTGCCGCATGTGCGACATGGCAAGCCTGTATGGCTGGCCAGGTAAGCTTATTTTCTTTATTTTTATCTTAGTAGAAAAATGATTCCCCAAGAAAAATCAACCTTATTAATTTCCGGATTGGATAAGGTTAAGGGCGCGTTGTGGTCGCATTTTCTACTAAGGTTTTTTTGTGATGATAATCCTGCCTGGCCAGTCAGACAGGATTTTAAGCTTACACCAATGACATTATTTTGCAAACGCCAGTATTTCAGGAGATTTCTCCTGCCGCAGTTGCGGCATCGAAATGACACAACGAAGCAGCCTGCCCCGACCATCGGGGAAATGTTGCCGGGAGAAATCTGTTTGAATTCCCAAATTCAAACCGTCAAATCCAAACTAATCCTTTTTGTTATTTTTGCAACCAAACAAATAATATTGAATCCATTTTTAATACATCATAACTAATTTTTAACTTAATTTTCTACCACATGAACTTTCTGAAATTTACGCACATCTTCTCTTTTACTTTGCTCCTTGCTTTGCTTTTGCCAGCTTTTACGGTGCAAGCTCAGGACTACACTTACGATGATGCCTGGAATAAATCAGGTTATTCAATCGAAACGCAAACACGGTCGAATGTACAAATTAACTACTCGATCGACAAATTCAGCATCGCTGATACGCGCATTAACAATACGGCCATGCAAACGATTGTCCTTTCGGGGACGATGATTCCCAACGACGAAGGCATGCCCGACTTGCCTGGCACCAGCCGTTACATTGCCATCCCCGAAGGAGCCACCGCCAGGCTTAATATTCTGGAATATCGCATGGAAACCATCCAGGGCGTTGAAGTGGCTCCTGCGCCGCGCATTCCACTCGACACCGACAAAAGCCCCCTGCATTTTGAAAAGGGAGCCAAATACAGCGAAAACGCTTTTTATCCTGCCGAGCCTATTCAAATATCAAAACCTACCGAAATTCGTGGCGTTGATGCCGTAATGTTGGGCATAACCCCCTTTCAGTATAACCCCGTTACCAAAGAACTGCGTGTGTATCGCGATGTTAAAGTAGAAATAAGCTTTGATGGAGGCTCGGGCGAATTTGGCGACAGCCGCCTTAGAAACCGCTGGTGGGATCCCATCATGCAGGATGTCTTCCTCAACAGTGCATCGCTGCCCACCATCGACTACAACAAACAACACCAGCAAGCCATGGCCAACCGTGAGGCCGGCTGCGAATATCTGATCGTGGTACCCAACAATCCGGAGTTTATGCAGTGGGCCGATTCGATTAAAGATTTCCGCCAAAAACAAGGTATCCTCACCAACATTGTTACCCTCCAGGAAATTGGCGGTTCTACCACCACCATTCTCGAAAATTATTTTAACGACGCCTATGCTAACTGGGATATGCCCCCCGCTGCTGTTCTTTTGCTGGCAGACTATGGTACCAGCCCTGCCAACTCTATCGTTTCGCCGATTTGGGATAACTACTGCGCCTCCGACAATATTTATGCGGATGTAAATAACAACGATATGCCCGACATCATTTTTGCCCGGATAACGGCCAACAATGCTGCACAACTGGAGGTAATGGTCACCAAGTTTATCCATTACGAAAAAAATCCGCCTACCAATCCTGATTTTTACAACCATCCCATCACAGCCCTGGGCTGGCAAACCGAACGCTGGTTTCAGCTTTGCTCGGAGGTAGTAGGAGGTTTCTGGCGCAAGCAGGGCAAAGACCCGGTGCGCGTAAATGCTATATACCAGGGTACCCCCGGAAGTATTTGGTCTTCGACTACTTATGGCAATACTCAGGCAGTAGTCGATTACTTTGGACCTAACGGTGAAGAATACATCCCGTTAACTCCTGCCGAACTGGGCGGATGGTCGGGTGGAACGCCTGCCATGGTCAACAATGCCATCAATAGTGGAGCCTTTATGCTTCAGCACCGCGACCACGGATACGAACAAGGCTGGGGCGAGCCGGATTATTCGAGTAGCAACATCAATGCGCTCACCAACACCGACCTCACCTTCGTAATGTCGATTAACTGCCTTACCGGCAAGTACAACATGAGCAGCGAATGCTTCACCGAGAAATTCCACCGTTACACTAAAAATGGACAAAACTCCGGCGCACTGGGACTGATAGCTGCTTCGGAGGTTTCTTATTCTTTCGTCAACGATGTTTACGTTTGGGGTATGTTCGACAATATGTATCCTGAATTCATGCCCACTTATGGTATGCCTGTTCAGGAAAGAGGCCTGCAACCTGCTTTTGCCAATGCTGCCGGTAAGTACTTCCTCCAGCAAAGTGCCTGGCCTTACAATACCAACAACAAAGAGGTAACCTACAATCTTTTCCATCATCATGGCGGAGCCTTCCTTACCGTTTACTCAGAGGTGCCCCAGGATTTGGCCGTTACTCACAACCCCATCCTCATCAGTGGCGAAACCAGCTTTTCGGTTACTGCCGATGCAGGTGCTTTTATTGCACTTACCGTGGATGGCGAAATCATCGGAACCGGCGAAGCCACCGGTGCTCCGGTATCCATCGAAATAGAAGCCCAACTGCCGCCCAACAGCATGATGATTACTATTACCAAGCAAAATTACTATCGCTACGAAACGCAAGTGGACATTATTCCCCCATCAGGCCCCTACGTGGTTTTCAATCAATTTGAAATTGATGATGCTGCCGGTGGTAATGGAAACAGTATGATGGATTTTGGCGAAGATATAATGCTGGATATAACCCTCGAAAATGTGGGTGTTGAAACATCAGAAAACAGCATGGCTACCCTCACCTGCGAGGACGAATACATCACCCTGATAAATGCAGTCGCTGATTTTGGCAGCATCGATGCCAACGCTACTGCTCAACTTATCGATGCCTTCGAGATTGAAGTAGCTGATAATGTTCCCGACAATCGTAATGTTGCTTTCACCCTAACAGTTACGAATGGCACCGACACCTGGGAGAGCTTTTTCAGCATCATGGCTCACGCACCCGTACTCGAAGTTACCGGCATGAGCGTGAATGATGTCAATGGAAACGGGAATGGATTTTTGGATCCGGGCGAAAATGCAGATATCACTTTCGAGACTGCCAACAATGGCAGCAGCAATGCAATGGATGTAATGGCCGAATTTGTAAGCATGAGCCCCTTCCTTACTATCAACAATGCTACTTTCGACCTAGAAGATCTGGATGCTGGCCAAAGTGCCAGTGCCACCTTCAGTGTAAGTGTGGATATGACCACGCCAATTGGTACCGTAGTGGACTTGATTTATACTGTCACCAGCGGCATGTACAGCGTTGAAGAACTTACCGGACTAAAGGTAGGCTTAATCATCGAAGATTTTGAAAGCGGTGATTTTGGTGAATACGAATGGGGATTTGGCGGCACTGCCGATTGGCAACTTACCACTTCGGGAGCCTACGAAGGAACTTATGCAGCTAAGTCAGGAACTATTGGCGATGAGCAAGAATCGGAACTGATGCTTACCATGGAAGTGATTAATGATGATGAGATTTCTTTCTATCGCAAGGTTTCTTCCGAATCTGGTTACGATTATCTTCGTTTTTATATCGATGGTACACAGCAAGGCGAATGGGCTGGCGAAATGGGCTGGGCTCAGGAAACCTACAGCGTAAGTGCCGGCGAGCATACTTTTAAATGGAGCTACGAAAAAGATTATTCGGTAGCCAACGGCAGCGACTGCGGATGGGTGGATTACATTACATTCCCGGCTGCGGCCAACGATGCGATGACCGTATATGCCGGTGCCGATGCTGAAACCTGCGAAGGCGAGGCATATCAGCTTAGTGCTGTGGCTCTGAATTATGAATCGATACTTTGGACAACATCAGGTACAGGAAATTTTGATGATAATACCGCCCTGGATGCCACCTACAATCCAAGCACCGACGATTACGCCAGCGGCAGCGTGGTGCTTACCATTACCATTTATGGTCAGGATAGCGAAATGAGTGATGACCTGGAACTGACCTTTATGCCCATGCCTGGCCAGTGTCCTGCGCCAAGTGGAGAAACCGAATTGTGCATTAACCCCGGCATGATGGTATATGAAACCGAAGAAATGGCCGGCATGGATGATTATGGCTGGGCTATCGAGCCTGCTGAAGCCGGCACCATTAATTATACCATGCATGTTGCCGAAATTACCTGGAGCGAAAGTTACACAGGAATGGCTCAGGTGATGGTGATGGGTATGAATGCTTGTGGAAATGGTGAAATGTCATCGCCGCTGGAAGTAAACATTGTGGATGTCCCCGCCACTGCCCAAATGCCCACCGGTGAAACTGAATTATGCGAGGGAACAGCCACCAGCACTTTTGTCGTTGCCGAAATTATTAATACTGCCGAATACATGTGGGCACTAATGCCCGAAGATGCTGGCATCATTGCCGGAACAGATATGCAAGCCACTGTTACCTGGACTTCTGAATGGAGTGGCGATGCACAAATTATGGTGAAGGGTATAAACGACTGCGGCGAGAGTGATTTTTCGCCAGCACTGGACGTAACAATGACAGCAATGCCCGCTAGCCCTGCTAAGCCCACCGGCGAAACCGAGCTATGCGAAAACAGCACAAGCACCACTTATCAAACTACGGGAGGCTTCGGAGCAGATGAGTATATTTGGGAAATAATGCCTGAAGATGCAGGCACGATTGCCACAACAGGCATGGAAGCCACAGTTTCCTGGAATATGGGATGGAATGGCAATGCACAAATTATGGTGAAGGGTATAAACGATTGTGGCGAGAGCGATTATTCATCGGCATTAGAAATTGTAGTGACCGCCTTGCCAGAAATGCCGGAGATGCCCACAGGCGAAACCGAGCTGTGCGAAAACAATACCAACACCACTTACCAAACTACGGAAACCACCGGAGCAGATGAATACCTGTGGGAAATAATGCCCGCTGAAGCCGGACTTATTAGCTTCGAGGGAAACACCGCAGAGGTTGCCTGGATCGAAGGATTTAACGGCCAGGCAAGCGTTTCGGTAAAAGGTATTAATACCTGTGGTGAAAGCGATTTCTCGGAATCGCTGATGATAAACCTTGCTGCACTTCCTGCAAAGGCTGAAACAGTGGGCGGCACAAGTGCAGCCTGTCAGGGAACCATCAATACCTTTACGGTTAGCGAAATTGCCACCGCAACAAATTACGAATGGATAATCGAACCCGAAGAAGCCGGTAATGTGGCTGTTACCAATATGGGCATGTCGGTTGACATTACCCTGAGCAATACCTGGGAAGGCGATGCAAGCATTAAAGTTCGCGGCCAGAACAATTGTGGTTTGGGCGAGTGGTCGGATATGCACCTGCTTACCATCCAGGATTGCACCGGCATCGGCGAAAACGAGGATGCACACTTTAGCGTTTATCCAAATCCTAACAAGGGTATCTTCACCATCCAAATGGAAGCCAACGAAAACGTGGATATCCAATTATTAAATGCAATGGGTGCCTTGGTTTATTCAGAAATTGGGCTTCGTGTAAACGGCATTGTTGAAAAACAAATTCATACCACAAACATACCCAATGGTATTTATTATCTGCATTTAATCGGTGAAAATTTCAATACTATCGAAAAAATCATCATCAGAAAATAGTTTTAAATAAGGGATTTTTTTTATTCAAAAAAGGGCTTACCAATGTGCAAGCCCTTTTTTTATACGCCTTACAGACACCATTTCTTTTTTATAATCATTCAAAATACAAATAAACGCTTGCTCATTATTAAGAATTTTCTATTTTAGCCACGCGAAATTTTAAAGTAATTTAACGTCAGGGCATTAAAATATTTGATCATAAATTTTTCAATATTTATTCACCAAAATTTCACAAAATGAAGCTTTCTACAAAAATTAGAACAGCAGTGCGATTAACGCTAATGACCGCACTGCTTTTGACTATCACAACGCTCTCAGCTCAGTCTTATCAGTTTGATGCCAAAAGCAATCAAACAGGCCTTTCGCTGAAAAGCGAAAGCATGGCTAAGGTAAACATGCAGTTTTCGATTGAAGGATTTCAAATGGTCGATCACGACATTGATGGCGAGGCCATGAAAGAAATCCAGGTTCCCAAAACCTTCCTACCCAACGATGAAGGTGCCCCAAACGTCCCGGGTTTTAGTCGCTATATTGCCGTTCCTCAGGGAGCCAAAGCGATACTCAATGTTACCAGTTACCAAATAGAAAGCATTGCAAATGTTGAACTGGCACCCGCACCACGCATTCCTCTGGATAATGATAATAGTCCTTTGGTCTTTAAAAAAGATAATCGGATTTACCAAAGAGATGCTTTTTATCCAGCCAATCCTTTTCTGCTATCAGAGCCTACCCAAATCAGGGGTGTAGATGCCGTAATGCTGGGTGTAACACCTTTCCAGTACAATCCAGTTACTAAAGAACTGCTGGTGTATTACGATGTAGAAGTTGAGGTAAGCTTCGAGGGCGGCAACGGCCACTTTGGCAACGATCGCTTGCGCAGCCGCTGGTTCGATCCTATTTTGCAAGATGCCTTTGTTAATTACAGTTCCTTGGCTGTGATTGACTACGACCAAAGAATTAAGAAAATGAATAACCGTGATGAAGAATATGAATACATTATCGTGGTTCCCAACAGTTCGGACTGGACCTCTTATGCCGAGCAAATTAAAGACTGGCGTACCCTGCAAGGTATCCACACAGGTATCGTTACCCTCGATGAAATTGGTGGTAATACACCGACAATTTTGGAAAACTATTTTAACAACGCCTTTAATACCTGGGACACTCCTCCGGTAGCCGTTTTGCTGATGGCTGATTATGGCACTAATGCCGATAACTCCATTATCTCACCAATTTGGGATAGCTATTGTGCCTCCGATAATATTTTTGCGGATGTGAATAACAACGACATGCCCGACATCATTTTTGCCCGTATGACCGCACAAAATACCGGACATCTCGAAATCATGGTTTCCAAGATGTTGAATTACGAGGCCAATCCTCCCACCGATGCTGATTTTTATCATAAACCTGTTACAGCATTAGGATGGCAAACCGAACGCTGGTTTCAGCTCTGCTCCGAAACCGTAGGCGGCTATTGGCGCGAAGTAAAGGATAAAGAGCCTGTGCGTATTAATAATGTTTATGGCGGCACCCCCGGATCCTCATGGTCATCTGCTCAAAACACCAGCATGGTAGTAAATTATTTTGGCCCTACCGGTTTGGGATATATCCCTGCCTCACCCGCTGAGCTGGGAGGCTGGAACAACGGAAGCACACAAATGGTGATCGATGCCATCAACGATGGAGCCTTTGCATTGCAACACCGCGACCACGGCGGGGAAACAGGCTGGGGTGAGCCTGATTTCCAAAGCAACGATATCGACCAACTCACTAATACCGAAGACAACGAATTGGTATTCGTTTTTTCGATCAACTGCCTTACCGGTAAATATAATATGAGCGGTGAATGTTTTACCGAAAAATTCCATCGTCATACTTATAACGAGCAAAATGCCGGTGCGCTGGGTCTGATTGCTGCCAGCGAAGTATCTTACTCATTTGTTAATGATACTTATGTTTGGGGTATGTTTGATAATATGTATCCTGATTTTATGCCCGACTATGGTAATTATGTTGATGAGCGTGATTTTCTGCCCGCCTTTGGTAATGCAGCCGGAAAATATTTCCTCCAACAAAGCCAGTGGCCCTACAACACCAGCAACAAAGAGGTAACTTATAACTTGTTTCACCACCATGGCGGTGCCTTTTTGCAGGTTTTTACCGAAGTTCCCCAGGCGCAAAATGTTACTCACAACCCGATTCTTTATAGTGGCGAAACTGCTTTTACCGTTGTAGCCGATGCCGGTGCTTTTATTGCACTTACCGTAAATGGCGAAATTATTGGTACTGCCCTAAGCGCAGGTGGAGCCAACAGCATTACCATCGAAGCCCAATTGCCTCCCAACAATATGGTTGTTACCGTTACCAAACAAGACTATTTCCGCTATCAGGCCAATGTTGAAGTTATCCCCCCGGATGGCCCTTATGTAGTAGGCGATTCTTATATAATAAACGATGCCGCCGGAAATAACAACGGCGCACTGGACTATGGCGAAAGTGTATTGCTGGATATGACCATGAAAAACGTAGGCGTGGATATGGCCACCAACGTTACCGTTACCATGACCACCGCTGATCCTTACATAACAATTACGGATGGAAGCGAGACTTTTGGTAATATCAACCCCAATGCCACTGTTACCGTTAGTAATGCCTTTGCCTTAACCGCCGATGAGAATATCCCCGATGGACATGTGGTAACTCTCGAGCTTGCTTCGAGCGATGGCACCGATGTATGGGAAAGCTACCTTTCGATTACAGGCCATGCTCCCGAGCTTAAATTTGCCGGATACACCATCGAAGATGCCAACGGCAACGGCAATGGTTTCCTGGATCCTGGCGAGACCGTAAACCTGGTTCTTACCATCGAAAACAGCGGCAGCTCCGATGCTTATGATGTGATGGCCGAGCTAAGCGGCACCGACCCTTACGTTACAGTTATTACAGCTATACCGCAGGAAATTGGCGATTTAAGTCCTGATAATACAGGAACAGCAGCCTTTGTAGTTACCGCTGCTGCAAATACACCCTTTGGCCATAGTGCCGAACTCGATATCGACCTCACTGCTGCTATGGGCGTAAGCCAGCAAGATGTGCTCACCATTATGTTTGCCGATTATTGCGAAGCTTCAACCAATACCGAAGATGAATTTATTGATAACGTGCTCTGTGGCGAAATCGATAATAGCAGTGGCTGGCAAGGTGGCGTAGCCGATTACACCGACATTACAACTACCCTTGTACCCGGCCTGCCTGTGCCCATTACCGTTAATAACGGAAATGCCTGGTCGAGTGATAAAGTTACCGTTTGGATCGACTGGAACCTGAACAAAGACCTGGGTGATAATTCCAACGAAACCTTTGTTTTGACCAACAATGGCGGTGGAGCCTATTTCACCGGAAATATTGTAGCTCCTGCCAATCAACAAACCGGACAGTACCGCATGAGGATTAGAATGACCTACAGCAGCGATCCTTTACCTTGTAGCAGTGCATCATACGGCGAAGTAGAAGATTATACCATTTTAATTGGTGAAGCCACTAATTACAACCCGCCGCAAAATGCTTCGGTTACTGTTACCGGAACCAGTTTTACGCTTGTTTGGGAAGAACCCGAGCCTATGGCCGATGAAGTAAGTGGATACAATGTGTATATGGATGGAATTATGATGGAAGCCATGGTTACTGAGCTTACCTATACTCATGCTAACTGCCCCGTTGGAAGCCACTGGGTTTCTGTGTCGGCGGTATATCCCGAAGGTGAATCAGGCGTTGCCCTTCCCTGCCACGTCGAAATTGGTAATATGGATGGGAAAATCCAGGGCTTCATTCGCGATGCGACCACCAACATGGGTATCACCACAGGATGGGTTACTGCGCTAAATACTGATTATGGTGCCGTTACTTACACCTCTCCCTTTGGTAGTCATTACACCCTGCACCTTAGCGCAGGCACTTACGATATTGTTTGCGATGCCGAAGGCTACCAGGAAGTTACCCATTACGGCGTAGTAGTTACAGATGGTGGCACAATGGCCATCAACTTCTATCTTTACCCAACTGACTTCGGCGGACAAAGCACTGAGATGCTGACCGGCATTGGCGAAAGCGGCTTCGAAAGCCTATCTATCTATCCCAACCCGGCCAAAGAAGAAGTAAACATTAGTGCAAGTACCGTGATTGGTCAGGTGAAGATTATCAATAATATGGGGCAACTTGTATTTGATCAATTGGTGAACGAAACCAGTATTCGCATCAATACCCAAAGCCTTTTGAAAGGTGTTTATTTTGTTGAAATTCATACCAGCACAGGTGTAAGCACCGAGAAGTTGCTTATCGAATAATATTTTTTAATTTTTAAAATAAAAGGGCTTCATTGAAAAATGAAGCCCTTTTTGTTTATTGCACCAGAATTTATAATTCACGATATTCGGCAATATCATCACCAAATTGAAAATTGAATCCCGAAGGTTTGGGATCTATTTTTCGGCACTGCCTACTGCCTACTGAAGACTGCTTACTGAAGACTGCTTACTACCTACTGCCAACTGCGGACTGCTCACTTCGGACTGCAAACTTTCTTCTTTTCTCCAAAAGAACTACTTTTGCTCACTTTCAAAAAAAGGGAAAAACAAATGAGTATCTTCGAAATTACTGCCCTGATTACTGCGGGAGCTTTGGTGGGCTTTATCAATACCCTGGCTGGCGGGGGTTCCATTATTTCCTTGTCGGTGCTGATGATGCTCGGCTTGCCTGCCACGGTAGCCAACGGCACCAATCGCATTGCCATCGCCGTGCAAAACCTCACCGCCGTTTCCAGCTTCAGGCAGCAGCGCGTCCTCGAAGTAAAAAAAGGCTTGCTGCTGGCCATACCCGCCATTGTGGGTTCGGTTATCGGAGCCTGGATTGCCGCCGACATCAACGAACTAATCTTCGAGCGTGCGGTAGCCGTCATCATGCTTTTCATGCTGGTATTCATCCTTTACAAACCCCAACGCTGGATTAAGGAACAAAGCGAATTAACCACCAAGGGCATCACCTTTTGGCAAGTAGTTATTTTTTTCCTTATCGGGATATACGGCGGCTTTATCCAACTGGGAGTAGGCTATTTTTTACTTGCCGGAATCGTACTCGGCGCAGGCTACGAACTGGTAAAAGCCAATGCCATCAAAGTTTTGATTGTTCTTTTATATACACCTTTTACCATTATTGTTTTTTTGATGAACGACCAGATCAACTGGGCGTATGGCCTGGTAATGACCATCGGTAATGTGGCGGGAGCCTTTATCGCCTCGCGTATGGCCGTTAAAAAAGGAGCTGCCTTTGTGCGCTGGGTCATTGTACTGGTTATCCTGCTTACTTCGGCACACCTTTTAGGCATCATCAATATCAAAGCGATTGTTCAATCTTTATCCAATTAATTATGAAAAATCTTTTACTCACCCTTGTCTTATTTACTTTAGTTTTTAATGGCTGCAACAGTCCTTCGCCGGAGGCTACTCAGTCCAACAAAACAGAAAGGCCACCATGGGCTATTGTAGTGCATGGAGGGGCAGGAAACATGAATCCTGATAATTTCACACCGGAGCAGGAAAAGGCTTATAAAGATAAACTCAGCAAAGCCCTGATGGCCGGGGGCGAGATACTCCAAAACAAGGGTTCAGCCAGTGATGCAGTAGAAACGGCGATTCGTATTCTGGAAGATTCGCCCTTGTTTAATGCAGGCAAGGGAGCCGTGTTTAATGCCGATGGAATTAACGAACTTGATGCCTCATTTATGGATGGCCAAACCCTGAATGCCGGCGCGGTGGCCAATGTGCGGCGAATTAAAAATCCGATTTCGGCTGCCCGGCAGGTAATGGAGCAATCGCCCCACGTAATGCTTATCCGCGAGGGAGCCGAACAATTTGCCGAAAGTCAAAACATCGAAATGGTGGAGCCGGAATATTTTTATACCCAAAACCGATGGGAGGCCTTACAGCGCGTTAAAGAAAGAGAAAATCAAGGCACCGTTGACAAGCCCGACAAACGCGGCACCGTGGGCTGCGTTGCCCTGGACATGCAGGGCAACATTGCCGCCGGAACTTCCACGGGCGGGATGACCAACAAGAAGTTCGGCCGCGTGGGCGATTCGCCCATCATCGGGGCGGGCACTTATGCCGACAATAATTTCTGCGGCGTTTCTGCAACTGGCCATGGCGAATTTTTTATCCGCAATGTGGTGGCTTACGATATTGTAGCGAGGGTAAAATATGCAGGGCAAAGTTGCGAAACAGCAGCAGGAGAAATCATCAATAAAAAGCTGAAAAATTTAGGTGCTGATGGTGGCGTGATTGTTTTGGATAAGGATGGCAAAATTACCATGCCCTTCAATACCACGGGCATGTTTCGTGGCTTTTTGTACCCAAATCAAAATCCGCAGGTTTTTATATTTGATAAAGAAAAAATATAAGTTATGAAAACAATACGCTGGGGAATAATAGGCTGCGGCAAGGTAACAGAAGTAAAAAGCGGCCCGGCTTTTCAGATGGCCGAAAACTCGGAACTGATAGCTGTGATAAGGCGCGATGCTGCACTGGCCAAAGATTATGCGCAGCGGCACGAGGTTAAATATTGGTGTAACGATGCCCAGGAGCTGATTAACAATAAAGAAGTTGATGCCATATATATTGCCACTCCGCCGGCCTTTCATCACGAGTACGCGCTGATGGCAGCCAAGGCCGGCAAGCCCACCTACATCGAAAAACCCTTTGGCCTCTCGCACCAGCAAGCCAAAGAAATGACCAATATTTTCAAGAAGGCGGACATCCCGCTATTTGTGGCTTACTACCGCCGTGCCCTGCCCCGCTTCGTTAAGATTAAATCGCTCATCGACCAGGGAGCTATTGGCAGGCCAAGATTTGTGGATGTTCTCTTTTACAAAAAAGCCTCCAAGGCTGACCTGAAAGGACAGCATAACTGGCGCGTTGACCCGGCGATTTCGGGTGGCGGTTATTTTGTCGATCTCGGAAGTCATACCCTGGATATATTGCAATATTTCCTGGGCAATATTATTTCGGCGGATGGCCACGCTTCTAATCAGGCCGAACTATATTCCGCCGAAGATATGGTGAGCGGCAACTTTATTTTTGCCTCGGGCGTACACGGCACCGGCATCTGGAATTTTTCGGCTTACGCCAACCTCGACCGCTGCGAAATTGTTGGCGACCAGGGCAAAATCGTGTTCGCCACCTTTGGCGACAGCCCCATCGAATTGCATACCAACGGCAGCGTGCAAAACCTGGATCTGCCCAATCCCGTCCATATCCAGCTCCCGCTTATCCAAAGCATCGTGGACGAACTCAACCGGAAAGGCCAATGCCCAAGCACCGCAGCCACAGCCCTGCGCACCAATTGGGCCATGGATAAACTGAGGGGGTAGGAGTCCCGAAAAGTAGAAAATCTTTTATTTTTGCAGTTCCTTCAGGGCGGCGAATTCTTACGAACGTGGGTTCGCAGCCCCGAAAGATATAGCCTTTTGGCTTTATCGAAGGGGATAGCAACCCTAAAAGATGTATGATGTCCGATGTCAGATGTGTGATGTCCGATGTTAATCCGAACATCTAAAATCTCAAATCTAACCAAGTCACACCGTGAATACTTCCAAGCGATAGCACATATTTTTATAAGACGGTTCCACTTGCTGCACAATTCACGGTGTGACTGCACAATACGGAGAGGATGTCCGATAGCTTACCCCCACATCAAAAATCTGAAATCAAAGGATACCAGCATTCGAGCAAGTCATTCCGTAAATTTTTCTTTTAGCACCAGCAGAAGCAGCCTGTTCCGGTTCTTTGGGAAATTCCGCGCTTGGGGATTCTTTCTCCCGGAAAACAGATCCCGCGCCTTCGGGATTTAACTTTTATGATCATTAAGACCCTTCTGTAAAAAATATTACTTAGCTTTGGCATCTCAAATTATTGTAAGATGAAATATTTTATAAAAACAATAAAACCTGTACATATCTGCGATATACTGTCGGATATGATGGGAAAACTGGTACACATAAAAAGTTAATGTGCCAGTGAAAAAGAACGAATTCAGGAAATGAGTTCGCAAACGAGTTCTTTGAGGAAAACAATTTTGAGCAAAACAAGGCAGGAATGAGCATGAAGCCGCGTGGAGTAAATTGAGCAAAAAATACGAAGCACGGGTCATTGCAGTAAATTGAGCTGGCGGGGAGGATTGAGATGATAATGATGACCGGCACATAACATCAGGTATGGCCCATGCCGCGGGTTTTGCTTCGGGTTTTAAGGATATGAATGAAATAAACACCATACGGTTTTTCGGGCGGTGGCAGGTAATTGCGGCACAGGCCATACCTGCGGAACGTTGTAGGGCATTAGAAAAAACACAGAATGAATAATAATAGAAAAAAGATTTTATTTGATAAGTTTTCAAGTCAACTTTCTCTTTTAAAAGAAAACGGGTTAATTGATGTTGACTTAAAATTTGACAAAACCTACATCTGTCCTTTATGCTTGAACCAATTTTCAGATATTGACTTGATTTCTAATGAATCTAAAAACTATTTAACTGAAGAAGATGCTCCACCTGCTTCATTAGGTGGCTCAAGAATTGCTCTTACTTGCAAAAAATGCAACTCTGAATGTGGTCACAAAATAGATTACCAATTAAAAGAATTAATTGAACATGAAGAAAACAGTAAATTTATAAGAGGCACAATACAAAGAGGAACTATTGACTATGATGGAAAACCAATTACAATTGAATTGACTTCTGAGGGCAAGGGAGTATTAAAAGCTGTTCACGATGAAAAGCGAAATAATCCCTCAATTTTTATGAAGTTTATTAACTCTGTCAAAAAAGGAGGAGTAATTACTTTTAAACCTAAGAAAAATAGACTTAACAGTCAAAAGATTAATTATGCATTTTTAAAAACAAACTATATAATTACTTTTTCAAAGTTTGGTTACATTTTTCTTTTTGATAGTGCATATGATAAAATTAGAGAACAGATACTTAATCCAGATAAAGAAATAATAAAATACAATTTAACAATCCACAACCATCACTTAAAAGAGCATATTGGAACTTATTATGTTTTAGACAAAGGCATTAAGTCTATTTTCAATATTTTTAATTTAAAATCAAGTCTTACTGAAAAATCATACGGAGCTTTTTTTCCAATCCCAATGATTTCTATTGAAAATTTTGTTACAGAAATGGATAAAAGAATTGTTAATAAAGTTGCTGTATTCAACAAATCAATATACGACAATAGTATTGACCTTTTTTCTGAAATAAAAGAGATAAAGAAAATTATTAATTGGATTAAAAACGAAAACTAAACACTATGAGAAAAAATATTTTATACTTGGTAGGTCTGATTATTATTCTGACTTCTTGCAACAAAGAAATTAACAGAAAAGACATTAATTTATTTGTTGTAGATATTATTAATGTCTTTGAAGAAAATGATTCTGTATTGCTACAAACAGTTTACCAAACAAACTTAGATAGTGTTGTTGGTTACCAAAAAGAACATATTGAGAATATTTTCAACTTTTTTGAAGGTGCCAAAGTCAAGTATCTGAAATTTGATGCAATATCAGAATATTTTAGTGATGATTTTTCGGCATTAGATATGTATTTCCTGAAAGAGAATAGTTATTACAAAATAAGAGCTAAATATTCTCATGATTCAATTCAAAACATAATTGTAGAAAATCTATATTTCAATAATTTAAAGGAACTCTGCAAGGAAGATATGGATAAACCTTTCTGTCCTTCATATAGCATAGACTTTAAAAGCATTAGTTGGACTACTGACTATTATCAAAAAACCTTTAAAAGTGGGGAAGTCATTCTTCAAAATAACTCCGATTATGATTTAGAATATATAAAATTTAGAATTGTTTTAAAAAAAGGCACTTCTTATTATGACAGTGAAGTGTTTTTTAATCAGACAGTTGTGAGTCATAAAAAGATATTTAAAGGAGACATTAATACAATAAATATTGAAGGATTAGAGGGTTTCTATACTGGCTTCAAAATTGATAAGGACAATTTACTTTTTGATGCTGATTTAATAGAGGTATTGCCAAAACCAGAATCTTCATGGTGTAAGGAAATTAAGGATTTAAATGAGAAATTTGAACACAGACAAGAAGAATAACGCCCTACAACAATTAAGCATCGTTTTTTGGCTTTTCGCCAAAATATGTGCTTACTGTTGAACTAAACCGGCAAATAGGCGCTGGCTACCTTATATATTGTGGAATCGTTTTTTGTGGATTGGGCAATGACATCC
>Ga0307929_1001628_pt1 | contig 16278 bp, 12 predicted proteins | sample AceLakmetage1330_FD_203160 | JGI IMG/M metagenome (GOLD analysis project Ga0307929, IMG submission 203160) | Saline water microbial communities from Ace Lake, Antarctica - #1330 | ecosystem: Environmental > Aquatic > Non-marine Saline and Alkaline > Saline | place: Antarctica: Ace Lake...
CTATAATTTTTGGATCATACTTCTCCATCTCTGTTTTTAAATCATCACAGAGATAGGTATGGCACTTAAAAGATGCAATTAGCAGTTAGCCGTTAGCTATTAGCCGCACAAAATCAGTGGCTTACGGCGCAACGGGTTGGCATCAAAAAGTGAAAATCCCAACATGGGAAAAAGTCATTCAAACGCTTGAAATCTTTAAGCTAACGGCTAATAGCTAAAAGCTAATTGCAGCTTTTAGGTGGCATATAAACGGCCTGGATTCCAGATCAAGAATACATCCTTTTTCGCCTAAGAACCAGCACCCTTTCTTTGTAAATAATTCTCTTCTCCACCTGCGTTCTCGCCCCGATAATTTAAGAAAGAGGATGTCTTTATCGTTATACAGATAATGGACTCTGGAGCAGCAGGGATCTTGACATTTCACGCAAATCCGTCCCACATACTCTTTTTGCAAAGCAACTGCTTCCGACAGCAGTTCTTCTATCTTGCCAACTGTTTCCGAAACCATATTTCCTGCCTTCCATGTCACCTGAAAGCTGCAATTAGTACCTCACCTAGTTTTCTGGGCTCTACGCGGATTAGCGTGAAGAATCCCTTTTTCGGGAACTGAGGTGTCAGGTTTCGGGTGTCAGGTTTCAGTATCTGCTATTCCTAATTTTCTGGTTCTAATAGCCATAACTATTGGTTATTCAGTTGAATAGGATGAATTCGGCCAGGTTTTTTCCTGACACCTGACACCTTGAATCTGAGCATGGTCTATTCGCGAATTGATGAAAATATCACGTTAATCCGATGAGCCGTTTTCTGTCACAAAAAACAAGAAAATCTTTGCGCCTTCGCCGGTATCCCTGCTGCGCCTTTGCCTGCCCAGTGAAACCTTTTTTGCTTTTGTTTCACCGGGGCGCGAGACATTTTGGTTGCGGCTCACCAAACTTGAAGGAAACCATACCCGAGAAAGGATGCCATGTAAACAGCTCAGTTTGGTGTCGCGAACTTGACCAATGGCCTGTTTTCAGATACACCTAAAAACTGCAATAAGCTTTTACATGGCCGTTAGCTTAAGGGTCTCAACGTTGCATGGCCTCTGCCCATATTGGAAGCATCACTTCTTGATGCTGCCCTATTTCACCGTAAAGTGTTGAAATTGTATTCCTAATAGCTAACGGCTAAGCGCTAATTGCATCTTTTAAGTTACAGTCCGCGAATTCTTCTAACCTCATTGGCCTTTGGAAAAAACAATGATGAAAACAAACAGAAGCCTCCCCCTGCCTTTGAATTTGATGAAACCTAAAAACTGCATTCAGTATTTTCGAAGAGAGTTATAAAAGGCTTTATTTCATAATGTTTGTTCAATAAACAACAGGACTGTAATGACACCGAAATGTCGTAGATCCCGCACGCTGTTTGCGGGGCTGTAAAAAAACAGGGACTTTTGACAATTTATTTCGAAACGTGAACACTTTGGGAGCGCCTCTTTTACCAAACCTACTGCGTTATAAAGCGTTTGCAGTATAGTCATACGGCTGCACAGGATGGCTTGTATCTTCGGCAAAAGTAACGCTTGCAGGATTTAGGTGGAACAATAAGTGGTAGTATTTATACGACCGTTCTCTTTATCACAGTTTCCACATATGTTAAACCATCATTTAGAACATCCTCAATTCTCCCGCAACCGAAAACCAGAGAAGACTCCTCCATTTACTTTTCTCCTCCTCCGATCCAACGATTACAAGGTCGCATCTGGTAGTCTCCAAATAGTAAATAGAATTTCCTTGACACCAAAATCCCCATTCAGTATAGTCCGTTTCCGAAAACATGCGTTTTCGATTCACGTGAAGGCTCCCAAAGATCTTGTCTGGAGCGAAAACGGGAAAACCCTCTTCACTTCTAAACCTCTCAACTTTCACTCGGCTCGAAACTTTTCACCCTCTCAACCTCTTTCTTTTAGCCCTCTATGAGAGTGTACATTATATGAGTGGTAATCATGCTGGACTTTTTCGTCCGTTTAACCAACGACGTACACAGAGCGAAGGATTAACAGAATCCCGTCCTAATCAAAATCAGCCGGACTCCTGACCGAAAGCCCCGGCCTGTTCAGGACATGGGTATAGATCATAGTGGTGGAGACGTCTGCATGTCCCAGGAGTTCTTGCACCGTACGGATATCGTAGCGCGCCTCCAGAAGATGGGTAGCAAAGGAATGTCTCAATGTGTGACAACTAACCTTCCGGATTATTCCCGCGCGGGAGACCGCATCTTTAACGGCCTTCTGCACGAGGCTTTCGCTGATGTGATGCCGCCGGACCGTTGCGCTTCGGGGGTCTACCGAAAGCCCCTTGGCAGGAAACACGTACTGCCACCTCCATTGAAATGCGGCCTTCGGGTATTTACGGGCCAGCGCCGGCCAGATATAGACTCCGGGAACTTTTTTGGCCCGATCCTCTTCATAAACAACCTTTACCCGGGCAAGATGTTCCTGCAACCCAGCAACAAAGCGCTCCGGAAGCATAGTTACCCTGTCCTTTTGCCCCTTGCCGTCACGCACCATGATCTGATGCCGGCCGAAATCAAGATCTTTGACCCTGAGACGCACGCACTCCATGAGCCGGAGTCCGCCCCCATACATCAAACCGGCCATGAGTGCGCTCACCCCTTCCATCTGACCAAGAAGGGCTTGGACTTCATCCCTGGTCATCACTTCGGGCAGTCGCTTCGGCCGCTTGGCCCGCACAAAGCCTCCCATGTCTCCGAAGGGCTTCTTCAGAGCATGATTGAAAAAAAACACCAGTGCGTTGAGGGCCTGGTTCTGTGTACTGGCCGCCACCTCCCGCACCGTCGCAAGGTATTCAAGATATCCCTTCACCGCGCCGGTCGCATCAATCCTCCTCGGGTCGGCATAACCTTGAAAAGCGATGAATCGCCTTACCCAATCCAGATAGGCAGTCTCCGTACGGATCGAGTAATGGCGGGTGCGAATTTCGGTCTTCAGGGCATCTGTCAGTGGAGAAAAAAGACGCTCAACTTCTCCGGGAATCGCCCGATCACGGAAAGTGCCCGGTCTCAAAACAGTTCCCGTGGTCCGTTTCTCTTTTTCAGTCACGGTCGCCGGTTTTATCGTTCTCTGAGGTGCATAACCTGGAAGAAACGCCTCGTAGAGAAGTTTCAGAGCGTGCTCAGCCTGCCTCAACTGCCAGTCCTCGATACCGGCCTGTTTACCCAGATCGGAAAGAAATGCCTCAATATCCTGACGCGAACGGTGACGCAATCGCTTCCCGGGCAGGAAGTTAACATATGCCTTCGCCCATTTGACATAAAAGAGCGAACGGTCAGGCCGGACCCGGTTATCTTCCACACAGGCCTTAAACGCCCCCCAAAATTTCTGAGCCCCTGTGGGCTGCTTTCGGCTTTCTTTCGTCATAAAATCCATCCAATTCAAAGGGTTAATGAAACATCACGGTCTTATGCTATACGGAATTATTATATTTTTCAAAGGTAATATACCACAAAACTATGAATTTTTTAACTATTTTTCTAAAAGGATGTGATGCCTATGTATTACCTACCTGCTATCATTTAATAATTAGTTGAGTCAACGATTTTGTACTAGATTTTTTCCACCCAATATATGTTGGGCCTACATGAAAGGAGCTATGAACATCATGAATCTATTAGGAAATGTAGAGTTGAAATCCATCTGGCGAAGTCCTCTTTTGTTTTGTGTATTAACCTTAGCTTTGATAGCAGGCTGTTCTGCCACCGCACCAGTAGAAGCCCCAAACATTAATGCGCTATATAAGGTGCCGAGTTTACAGAAAGTATTGCCGCCACTTCCTAACGACACCAGGCTCTTAACTCAAGAGCCCCTTCCTCAACATGCGCAGATCGCATTGCAACGTCTTTTCGGTGTCAATAGAGATCTCGCCTTAGAAGTGGGTAGACTCCCAGCTTTTCAAAAAGGCATAAAAGAAAAAGAAATCCTATCTATAACTCGCTTCACAGAGCTTGTTGAGAAGGCCACGCCTGAGCAAAAGACCAATTTGGAATCACTGTTAAACATTGGGCTCAGAGATTCTAGGCATTACTCTTCACCATTGGAAGCGATTTTGTGGATCCTCGAGAAAGATGACTACGATCGAAACAAGGAGGTTCTGCAGCTACCTCTTGAAGAGTTGCTGGATAAAACCTGGAATTTTTCGGACAGGACTAGATGGGAAGACTATGAAACTGTCACTGACAGATTAAATGCGCCGGAATTAGTAAACTATTATCAAAGGATTAGGCTTGTCTACCTAAGCAGAGGAGTGGGAACCAAAGAAGGGCTCACTGGTCACCCTACTGATCTATTTCTAAGCAGTTGGGGTAATTGTTATGACCATAGTGATTTCGCAGCTTACTGCTTAGAAAAGGCAGGTTATAAAACCTCAGTTGTCGGCGTTCATCCCATACAGCCTCACTTTCACGTAGTCTGTCGGTATGAAGCAAACGGAAAAAGCTATTTCATTGACAATGGCCGACCTGATAAGTTTCTTCGGAGAGGAATTATCCCAAAAGAAGAATACGAGATGTACCGGGAAAAAGAATATATGAGAAAAGGCGAAGGCACAAAAGATCCCGTTTACTTGGTACAAGATAACCATGGACTGGCTCTGATTTACCTGATGGATCAAAAAGATAGGATTACAAGCGTGAAGGCTATCTGCAAGGATTTGGGCATAAGTGGTTATGAAGAAAAGGTCGAAAACGAGTATCTGCCAGCATTGATAGATGGTGGGTTCATCACAAAGCCAATACCACACAAAGGCGGGGGATCGGAAAATTTTGAATACACATTAAATGACTCTCTTTGTGAAAGATTTAAGGCAGAGAGATATCACCGCCCCCAAAACGCAGCGGCTAGGTGGTGATGTCTTGAATTTTGTCGAGCAGCCGTGGGTTGGTGGGTTGTGGGTTGGGGTCGGGCCAAGCTAACATATTGTACAGACGGGAAATTCAATTGGATTGAACCCCAAAATCGGGTCTATATCGCACTTTTTGTAGGTTAAAAGAGCAATATAGAAATGTCGGATGGTCGGATGGTCGGTTGGGGTCGGACCAAGCTAACTGACTAAAACTAAACGTTTTTATATGTGAATATGACTCTTTTTTGGCCCTATAACGCCGCTTTTGGTACCAAAATGGGCATTATTCACATTACACGGTGGAATCGCGTGGGGGCGAGGGTCGGGCCAAGCTAATGGAGCCGGCCTAGGGTCGGACCAAGCTAACATGTTGCAATGATAGTAAATAGCGTGAAAATATCCCCTGAAATCGGGTCTATATCGACCTTTTTTGGGGTGAAATGGGCAATATAGGCTTTTATGATGCAACGAAGATTTTGCTATATCTCACTTTTTGGGGTCAAAAAACGCGATATAGGGCCTGACCCCCCCTCTTTTTTGGGCGGTATTAGTTAAATATCAATAGTTTGGCTTGGCCCGACCTCAGGCTACACCTCAGGCTACAAATTGCCGCTTCGCTCCAATTTGCCACTGAGCTTGGCGTTGGGCAGCGTAACCAAATAGAGAATTTTGTATGAAATCCACAGTGAAAAGATGGTGCAAGGACTTCGGGTATACATGGCATGGACCTGGGGTTTATGGAACGGAGAGGTATGACTACAAGATCAATTTTGCTAACGGTTTGGCTGCCATGTTCCGCTCTGCACATGAGCAATGTCGAATGCCAAAAGTATGTTCAACAAATCGAGGGAAGGTGTTCTTGATATTCCCGGTGTATTCGCAGTTCGTTGGCCAGAAGGAGATGTCTCGATTCAAATTCAGTCAAGCCACATCTTGGGTCAAGGACTGCCTTGCGGGCAATATACGTGAATACACCGATAACGCTACTGCCCAACAAATTAATCCAGCAGATTGCCAGGGCGGGGCGGTCTTGGCAGATTGAAATTCCGCATTGCCCTGGCAACTGCTGATTACTGCGTTATGCCCTCACCAACGGCGAAAGGAGGATGTGGAGCATGAACATACGGTGGGGCAGCGTGGTCTTGAGCCAATTTCAAAGTTTTGCGACGGTTTCATCTTGGTATACACACAGTTCCCTCAAACGTTTTCTGCTTGTTCCGGCTTATGCCTCGTAGTCGAGGAAAACAATTGCTGAACTGTCAAAAAGATTCGCTATGTTTGAAAAAGGGGTAGGTGTATCAGCTACATTGGCAAAGAGGGGGACCTATTTCTAAAATATTTCAATAGAAAGGATAATGAAATGAAGTTAATAAAGTTTATCCCCGTAATTTTAATATTTGTTTTATTTACAGCAATGCTAAATGGTTGCGGAGCATTAATAATGCATCCGATACAAGAAGCTTCTAATGAAAGATCTGCACAAGCAAACGAACAATGGTTTAAAAACAATAAAGAAGAAACTACTAACATTCTTTTAAATACATTAAAAAACGACCCAATCATAAAAGAAGTTTCTATCAAAGATGGTAAAATCGTTGGTGAAACCGAAAATGGTGTACCTTTTAATATAAGCTTGCGAGAAAAAGGCGAATTTACCGGGGCAATTGTCAGAGTTGAAAGAGGGTTTTTCCCTGATACTGGAACAGAAGTTATGGAATCCAAATTAAAATCTCGGCTAATGCTCTCCGGTCATGCGGGTGCGGGACTTGTTCCCGTAGGCAACATCAGTTCAATTCGTGCGGGATTTGTTCCCATAGCCAACACCAATACAATGCCCAAGGTGTCTGCAGGAACAGAAGTCCCATTTGCAAAAGTGATGGACTCAACGTTTGCATCGGATTATATCGGGTTGGATATTTCTACAGTTGGCGAGTTCGTTGCAAACGGCGCTGGTATTTCGGTGCTTGATTACCCAATGAACGGCAAAGTGGTATTCCGTTGCAGACCACCTGGATCCACGGATGAAAGGAATCCCTTGTCCGGTGAGGTCATTGCAAATTTTGTCGTTCTCCCGAAAGACAAGTCTGATATAATATTCACGCTCAAACCAGGTGATTTTATCAAGCTGCGTGGTGGGACATATGTATCGCAGTGGCAGTCCAATACCTCCAGGGGAATGAACACAGAAAATTTGAAAGAGATTATCTTCGAAGCCACGGCCATCGAAAAACAGTACACAAAATAGAAACTCTTGTTAAAATTTAATTCACAATTCAACAATCAAATAGGTGAAGCAAATGAATCAAATGTTCATTTCAAATGCCAAGTTCAAATGTCAAATGGGTCGGAGCAAGCAGTTAGGCATAAATTCAACATGTTAACTCATAAATCAGGGTATTTTTAGTTCTTAAACGTATCTTTTTGACCCCAAAAACATGCTTTTAAGAAATCGTAGGTTCCCGTTAATTTGGTTTCGTAGCGTGATGCGAAAATTGGCGGCATAACCCAATGCTCCACCAGACCCCTGATACTTTGGCGGTCTTGGCGGAGTGTGTCAGAGGGGCTGGTGAGCTTAACGTTGGCTGGCGAACTCAATAGCATCTGCGAAGTGGGAATAAGGCGCGGGGCTTATAACGGCAAGTGATGGGAACCATTTTTGGGAGCGGAGTTGTGGTTAAAATTTGCATGAAGTTAAACAAATATTATCATGCAAATCTATTTCGGATAATGATCGGTATATTTTTCTTAATTATCGGAGCATTAGTTTACCTAATAGATCGTCCCTCTAATTCGACTTATTTTGTTTATCACTACAATTTCATGTTAAACTTTCATAACATAATTCCTAATATATTTGGTCCGCTATCCAATTCATTGCCTGATTTTATTCATGTATTTTCATTCATAATGATTACAGCAGGGGTACTCTCTTGTGGTAAAACAGGAGGCCTAATTGTATCCATTTTCTGGCTGCTTATAGACACATCTTTTGAAATTGGTCAAAAATATCCTTCAGTTCCATTAAAGTTTATACCAGATTCATTTTCAAATACCCCAATTTTAGAAGCTACAAAATGCTATTTTCAAGAAGGCACTTTTGATATTATTGATTTATTTGCCATAATGTTAGGATCTATAATTGCTTACTTATTGATTTTAATAACAATTGAGAAAAGAAAGGTGGTGTTAAAAAATTAATTTTTACACAAAGTTGTTAATAGAAATTTTATACAATGAATACTCACATTAAAGTATCTAATTTAGACTAAACGGAGGAAGGCAAAATGAAGAACAATTTTATAAAATGTTTATCTTTCCTGATTATATTATTTATTGGAATATTATTTCTTATAGCATCGGCATCAACACCAAAACAGACAGCCGCCCCACTGACAAAATCAGTTAGGAAGCCGTCACTAGTACCCGTTGAAAATTATCCACAAACAATAGAAAAAAATGGGGTAAGAATTTCAGTTGAACCCTATGAATTCACTATTCATAAAAAAATGATGACACTATTAAGGCCGCAATCCTCTTTAATATCAGTTCGTGGAAAATCTTATTATAATGTTATAACCCAACCAGTTTTACTAACCCCTCAAAAGCTAAAATTCAAAGTTCGCATTAATAACAATCTCGATCATGTTTTAAGGCTAGCTGGAAGTGTTTTAGCGTTTCAGGTCAACAACAAGAGCATCGCTACAGATGATAGCAAGAGTCATAACAATTTTCTTAATGGAATTATTTTGCCACGACAGCAGAGTGAGTTTGTTATTAGTGGACCCAAAATTTCTACACTTTCGGAAAATGATCCTATTGCTTTTTTGTTATATGATTTGACAACAAAAACTGATTCAGCAGGAAATGCTACGGAACGTACCAATTTCGAATGGTTCTACAAAGTACATTTTGAAAATGTTACCGTACAAGTTCCTCCTACGACGAAAGAGAGTGGTTACTTCACAAAGGCTGAGGCCGAATCACTAAATAAGAAAATGTCAGACATACAATAACGACAGCGATAAGTGAGGTTCCGTCCCACATGGCGAGAGGCCTCAAGTAACCCACTAAGAGGGGGGCCACTTTATGGAAAGCCCCCTTGGGGCTTGTTACTCGATCAGATCGAGTTGATCTTTTTCGTTCCTCTCTTACGCGTGGATGTAATTGTTGTGGTCGCTTCATTTAAACTCGCGGTATTCGCGCAACACGTTTGGAATTCAAAAATGCGGCCAAAGTACTCTTTTCTGTCCTGCTTTGTGATACGCTCGCACTGCAATTCGCCATTCGTAGTGAAAAACAGGTCTGGGAGAGTAATAATTTCAAATTGGGAATAGCTGACGCCAAACAGACAAATACCATGCCATTGGTATAAAATCGGACAGGTCATTGGTTCAGGCCCCCTTTCTTTCGCTCTTAACACGTTGCGGGGCAGGTCTTCGTGCGGTTTTCAAGGAGGCATTTTTCTTATGCTAATAGCAGAAAGAAACCATTTCCGGTCGTTGAAGCTGTTAATACTCATTTTACTCTTAGGTGTTTGGGCATGTTCACCCCTGCGGGACAGTGACTTGGCGGCCATTAAAACGCACGAAAAATACCCTTTGAAAATCGCAGTAGATACCAGTGCCATTGAAAAGTATCGTTTTACCCCTGATAAGAAAAAAGGGGGGTATCACGTAGACATTTATACCTCCAATAAGCAAAAGAGCTACCATTGGTACAATGGGAGACTGATATTTGCGTGCAAAGAATTTTTCCCATTATTATTTGATCAGGTTGATTTTTTCGACAATTATATCCCTGGAACAAAAGAATATGATCTGATCGTCAAATTGTGGACTCCTTATGTCTCGGATTCTTCCAAAGACACTCGGAAAAGCGTTGATCTGAAAATGAATATGCACGTTGATTTTTTGAACAGAGAGAAACAGCCCATTTTTTCCGATGACCTTCATAGCATGGGGAAAAACCAATTGAGCGTGATAGAAGCCAATCGGTTGAGAGTAGACAGAACCGCTACCAAGGATTCCGTTAGAAAAGATCGTAATTATTCCTATGCCATGAACCATGCGGTTAGAGGCCTTTTCAGGCAGCTTGCTGAAAACCTCACCCAGCACCCCAACCCTCTGGATAAACATGTGGTTTACTTGGCTGGCATCAAAAAAGAGGAACTCGAAAAACAGACCCTGCCCGCCAGTCTCACTGCAACTGTTCGTTATTCCGACAAGAATTCTCTTCTCCCCAACAACACGGTAGACGCCGGGGAAGACTCGACGATTATGGTGCGAGTCACTAACCAGGGGAAAGGAAGCGCTTTTGATGTGAAGCTGTCCACGAAATCCAGCTACAAAAACATTGCTTTCTCTGCGAGCGTTTCTTTGGGCGATATCCCGCCCGATGGTTCAAAAGAGGTGGAGATCAAGGTCAAAGGCGGTCTTGATCTTGTTGACGGGACAGCCCCTTTCAGAATCGTCTGCGAGGAAAAACGCGGCTATGATTCCAAACCGTACGTTCTCAATGTGCCGACCGCAGGTTTGCAAAAACCGGATCTCAGTATCGTGCGCTACAGCATCAAGGACGGCAACACAGGATTCGCAAAGGGAAACGGCAACGGCATCCCGGAAAACGGAGAGACCGTAGAACTCATTCCTTTTGTAAAAAACATGGGTATCGGAGATGCCATTGGGGTCAACGTCTCTATCCGGTCCGCAGCTGGCGGGATTGATCTGACGCGGGGAGCGGTGACCATCCCCCGAATTCAACCGGGGAAGACAGCTACCGGCACCCTGGCATTTTCTATCCCCCGAACTTACAAAGGGGGCGATATCGCACTGAGTTTGCAGGCATCCGATGTCCGGGGGGCGGCGGAAACAAAGAAACCTTTGACCATCAGTATGGAGACTCGTCGGCCGTCGCTGGCCTATGACTACGGGATAATCGACGGAAATGGAAATGGAGTGATGGAAAATGGCGAACAAGGGGAGATAGAAATCATTCCCGCCAACAAGGGAAAAATGGACGCGATGGGTGTCAGCGTGGACCTTGCCTGCAAAGATCTTTCTTTCTCAAAAACGCATACGAACATCGGTCGTATTTCCGCCAATACCACATATGTTCCCCTACGTTTTCCTTTCAAGACGCCCCGAACCCTTGAAAAACCTTCAGTGGACGTACAGGTCAAACTGGATCAGAAGGATTTTGCGGGCTTGATAGACCGCATAACCATACCGATCCGGTTGGTGACGCCGGATTTTCTGATCAGCCATCAGATCCTCGATTCGAACAATGACGGAGTCATCGAGCAGGGAGAGACTGTGGATGTGATGGTGAGGCTTATAAACAAAGGGAAGCTTGACGCCGACGATGTGGTTCTCACCCTGAACAATCAAGACCCGGATATTGTGGTAACGGGCAATAAGGAAGCGCGGGTCGGCAAACTGGCGGCGGGTGGCAGGAGCGACGCCAGGACCTTCACGCTCCATGTTCAGCGAAGGGCGAAAGTGGGAAAAGTGCCGCTTCATTTTACCATTACGCAAAAGGATTTTTCGAAAAAGGCGATTTCCGTTGCCTTGAACGTTTCAGAGCAACACCCTGATGTCATTGACGTGGCACGGCGGGAAAGGACGCAGAAGGTTCTCCCCGCGCGAACCATGGTTTCGAACACCCCGCCGCTGATTGCCATTGCCGACCCAGCGGAGGACGGAAAGCGGGTGGCATCCAAATTTCAGATGCTTGCCGGTACTGTCAGGGATGACAGGGGCGTGGCTAATATAGACATTACGTTGAACGGAAGGCGCCTTGACGTTGCAAGGGGGATTAAAGTGATTCAGCATTCCGATGAAAGGCAAAACGTGAAACGTTTCAGGGTTAAAATTCCCCTTGAATTGGGGAAAAATGTCATTACCGTGACCGCCCTGGATATCGAAAATCTGTCCACCTCAGAGTCCGTTACTGTTTTCAGGGAGTCTGCTCGCGGCGAAATATGGGCGGCCGTTATCGGCCTTAACGCGTATCAGAACTCAAATGTTCCCCTTTTGCGCTATGCAGAAAACGATGCGCGAGCATTTGCTGGGTATTTGCGAAAAAACATGAACCTGGCCGGGGATCATTTGTTCGAACTTTATGATTCCCAGGCGACGGTGAGAAACATGAAATCCGTTCTGGGAACCCGACTGAGCCGGATGGCGGATAAACCCGAAGACACGGTTTATATCTTTTTCGCGGGGCATGGCGCGCCTGAAAAAGACGCTCAGAGCAAAGATGCCGACGGGATCGCCAAATACCTTCTTGCGTATGACTCTGATCCACAAGACCTTTACTCAACCGCCATGCCCATGGACGAAATTGCGCGAATATTGAGCCGGATCAGAGCCGAACGTGTTATTTTCATCGCTGACAGCTGTTACAGCGGAGGCGCTGGCGGGAGAACCATTCTCACATCCGGCAGCCGCGCAAATCTTTCAGACGCCTTTTTGGATCGGATTGCCCGATCAGGAAAGGGGCGGATCATTCTGAGTTCCAGCAATGCCAATGAGGTGAGCCAGGAGTCCGATACGCTCAGGCATGGATTTTTCACTTATTATCTTCTTAAAGGCCTGAAAGGCGAAGCTGACCTGGATGGAGATCGACTCATCGATGTTGATGAAATCTACCGTTATCTGAACCAGTGGGTACCGGAACAAACAAAAGGGACCCAACATCCCGTCAAAAAAGGGCAGGCCGAAGGCCTTGTGATCGTGGGCCGCACGGATTAGATTTGGATTTCGCAAAAGAAACATGCCGGACAAGTCAATGGCGCGGGCATTGGCATGGACTGATCAGCGCAACGCCATCGGGGATCGGAAATGGGAACAAGCCTGAAAAGTAATGAATGCGTCATCCATGAGGCAAGGTGCTACTATTTTCCCAGATAATTGCGTGCGATGACAAGATCATCCGACCGCCAACCAAACGCTGCACCAGACGCCTGATACTCCTGCGGTCCGGGCGGGGGCCGGAGGAGGCGCTGGTGAGCTTAACGTTAGACCACAAAATGAATATGGCAGACTCACGATGGCCGATGTAAGGAATAAAAGGATGGCTACAGAAACGCAGAATGCAAGTCTGAGCAGGGCGAAAGCGAACAAGGAGGATGAGTTCTACACGCAGCGTGATGACGTTGAACAGGAGCTCAAGCACTACCGCAAACATTTCAAAAACAAGGTCGTCTACCTAAATTGCGACGACCCGAGAGTCTCCGCCTTCTTCCATTACTTCTCGTACAATTTCGAGAAGCTTGGTCTTAAGAAGTTGATCGCAACGTGTTTTAAGAACCAGGAGCGCGATCTCTTCAGTACCCATGAAAATGAGCGAGCGATCTTCCTTGAATACGAGGGGGACAAAGACGGCGATCGCATTCCCGGCGATGACGAGATTGAGGTCAACTATTTGGAGGGAGACGGAGACTTCCGAAGCCCCGAAGCGATAGAGTTGTTAAGTAAAGCGGACATCGTTGTCACGAACCCGCCCTTCTCTCTCTTCCGTGAGTATGTCGCACAACTGGTAGAGCACGATAAACAATTCATCATCCTTGGGAATCAAAACGCGATCACGTACAAGGAGATTTTTCCTCTCCTTCAGCAAGACAAGATGTGGTTGGGGGCAACTCACGGAGACATGAGTTTCAGGGTTCCCGCTCACTACACGCCACGCGAGACCCGGTTTTGGATCGATGGAAAAGGTCAGAAATGGCGCAGCTTTGGGAATATGTGTTGGTTCACAAACCTTGACTTCAGCAAGCGACACGAGGACTTAATCCTCTACAAGAAGTACAACCCCAATGACTACCCAAAGTACGATAACTATGACGCCATAGATGTCACCTCAATAGCAGACATCCCAGTTGACTACGACGGGTTAATGGGGGTGACTCCCGGCTTTCTTGCAAAACGCAACCCATCCCAATTCAAGATCGTCGGGATCGCGAAGACATGGTGGGGCATGGCGACCAAGACGTACCCGACTCAGATTCAGATAACAAAGGCTGGCAAACGGTCCGAGGTCTCAAAACTCAACGATGCGCCGGCGATCAGAATCAACACCCCACCAGTTGGTAAGACATATTACACAGTTGGTGACGAGACGTTCATTGCGACTTACGTACGCATACTAATACGGAGAGTAAACAGTGAAGATTGAACTCAAAGAGATCCCAGTTCGGGACTTGGTTAAAGACTACGAGGACCACGAAGAAGCAGGCGTCCGTGGGTACGGCGGAAAACTCGACATTCGGCCTCCCTACCAACGCGAATTCATCTACGGTACGAAAGAACGTGAAGCAGTCATTGAGACAGTGACGAAAGACTTCCCACTCAACGTCATGTACTGGTCAGTTCGCGATGACGGCAACTTCGAGGTGATCGATGGACAACAGCGAACAATTTCCATCTGCCAGTACGTCGAAGGTGATTTCTCCTGGAATGATCTTTACTTTCACAACCTCACTGACGATCAGCAAGAACAGATCCTCAACTACAATCTGATGGTCTACTTTTGTGAAGGTACCGACAGCGAACGGCTCAGTTGGTTCGAGACCATTAACATCGCCGGCAAAGAACTCACCAAGCAAGAGCTAAGAAACGCCGTCTTCGCTGGACCGTGGCTTTCAGACGCAAAGAAGTACTTCAGCAAGACCGACTGTGTTGCGTACAAAGTCGGTGGTGCCCTCATGAAGGGGACGCCGATTCGGCAGGACTATCTCGAAACAGTCATTGGCTGGAAGTGCGGCGACAAGAGCGACGCCGCCATCAGGGACTTCATGGGTAAGAACCAGAAGAAGTCCAAGGCAAACGATCTCTGGGTCTACTTCCAGAGCGTTGTCGCGTGGGTTCGCGCCACGTTCCCCGTCGAGCGCAAGCGTGAAATGAACGGGCAACCTTGGGGAATGCTGTACAACCAGTACAAGGAAGCAGAACTGGATCCGGACGCACTCGAGGAGCGAGTGTCCAAGTTGATGGCGGATCCGGACGTCACCAATAAGAAGGGAATCTACTTTTTCGTTCTTAATGGCCAAGAGAAGCACCTGAGCATCCGTCAGTTTGATGAGCGAATGCGGCGAGAGGCGTTCGAGCGACAAAAGGGGAAGTGTCCTGATTGTGGCAAGACTTTCACCATCGAAGAGATGGAAGCTGACCACATCAAACCATGGCACGAGGGTGGCAAGACGGAGGCGGATAACTGTCAGATGCTCTGCATCCAGGATAACCGAAAAAAGGGTGGGAAATGAACTGGTCTAACAATCGGATGCACTCGACGAGGTATAGCGCGCCGCTTCGCTCTGCGCCACACCTCGCGAGTGATCCGTGACGTTGAACGAAGCTACGCAAACGGCCAATTTGGTAAAAAGTTTAGTACGAACAAACCACTTAAATTGTTGCGGTTATTTTGATTATGGTGCTAAATCGTAAAAAAATAGCGGAGAGCGATCTCTAATAGCAAGTAGTGTGCCAAAACGACAAACCATGTTCAACCAATGGTTCAAGACTGATATTTTTTCGTCCCAAAAAATGCATTTTGAGATTTTGTCGCCGTTTTTTACGTTGGGAGGGCGGCAATTTTTGAGCCGAAAAAAGACAGCTTAACTCAATGTTGGGAGGAAAAAAGTGACAGATACTAAAGATGACGTCTTCATTTATCGAATTGACGAAAATGATAAAATTGTTTTTGTCAGCGACAATTGGAGCAAATTCGCATTAGATAATGATGCAACCGAGACATGTATCCCTCCATTTGTACTGAGCAAACCTCTTTGGGAATTTATTGGGGACGACGAAACTATTCATTTATACCAGTTAGTCATTGACCGAATTAGAACCGAGAAAAAAACCGTTAAAATTTCCATCAATTGTGATTCCCCGAATTTGCGACGATTTATGCAGATAACTATCAAGCCTTTTCTTGAAAATCAGATTGAGTTTACAAGCAAGGTAATCAACAAAGAAAAAAGAGAATATCTTCCCATTCTTAATAAAGATGCGCCACGGACAGATGAGTTTGTAAGAATATGTAGTTATTGTAAAAAAATTGCAATAACAGAAAATGAGTGGGTTGAAACAGAAGAAGCTATTATATTTCTTAAACTATTTCAAAAAGACAAGCTGCCTCAGCTTACACATGGTGTTTGCCCTGCGTGCTATGAATCAGTTATGTCAGAATTACGGTAGACATTGACGCACTCCCAACCAGTCGTTTGAGCGGACGGAAAAAGCCCCGCCGCTCAACTTGGTCGTTAGCTGGTGCAAATATAATGAAATGTTGGATTTGTAATAACCCCGCCGATACGCGGGAGCACGTAATAAAACAATCTGATATACGTTATCTTTTTGGTCGTGGACCTTATCCGAAA
>Ga0307929_1001630_pt1 | contig 16274 bp, 15 predicted proteins | sample AceLakmetage1330_FD_203160 | JGI IMG/M metagenome (GOLD analysis project Ga0307929, IMG submission 203160) | Saline water microbial communities from Ace Lake, Antarctica - #1330 | ecosystem: Environmental > Aquatic > Non-marine Saline and Alkaline > Saline | place: Antarctica: Ace Lake...
TATCCTTGTCCAACAAATTCTTTTTCAAATCGATCAGCAAATGCCAAGTAAAGTTTATCAATATCAGAAAGCGAACTTTCTCCCAACACCACGGCTAACTCACGAACATCTTTCCCACGTGCGTAACAGGCGAAGAGTTGATCTTTCAATTTAGAGTGGTCTTCTCGAGTTTTTCCTTCTCCCATTCCAGCTCCCGCCAAACGTGAAAGAGATTTCAATACGTCCACTGGTGGAGCAAGTCCTTTTTGGTGAAGACCTCGGTCAAGCACGAACTGTCCCTCAGTAATATATCCAGTCAAATCGGGGATTGGGTGTGTAATGTCGTCTTCCGGCATTGAAAGAATCGCCATTTGCGTCACTGATCCTTTTGATCCTTTAATACGTCCCGCTCGTTCGTAAATTGTAGAGAGGTCAGTATAAAGATATCCTGGGTAACCACGTCGTCCGGGCACTTCTTTTCGAGCGGCAGATACCTCTCGAAGCGCCTCAGCGTAGTTTGTCATGTCTGTCAAAATCACAAGCACGTGCGTGTCTTTTTCAAACGCCAAGTACTCAGCGTATGAACTCACCATTCGTGGAATCGCAATACGTTCAACCACTGGATCGGCAGCTGTATTCACGAACAAGGTTGCTCGTTCAATCGCTCCTGTTCGTTCAAATTCTTTTTGGAAGTACATCGCTTCTTCAAACGTAACTCCCATCGCTCCGAACACCACGGCGAAGGCAGAACCATCGTTCACTTTCGCTTGTCGGGCAATTTGAGTCGCCAATTCAGCGTGAGGTAATCCTGATCCAGAGAAGATCGGAAGTTTTTGTCCTCGCACCAATGTGTTCATCACATCGAGTGATGAAATTCCTGTTTGAATAAAGTCTGATGGGAATATTCGTGAGTATGGGTTAATCGCCATACCGGAAATATCCACTGTTTTTTCTGGTAAAATTTCTGGTCCACCATCAATTGGTTTTCCAGCTCCGTTGAAGACACGTCCGAGCATGTCAGGTGATACACCGAGTGTTGATACTTTTCCGAGGAATTTTGCTTTGAGTCCTGTTGTTGAGAGACCCTGAGTTGATTCAAACATTTGAACCAATGCTTTTGAGCCGTTGGCTTCAAGCACCTTTCCCATTCGGATTTTTCCATCCGCAGTTCGAACTTCTACAAGTTCTTCGTATTTTGCCCCCTCGACTCCTTCTACCACTAAAATAGGACCCGCGATGGATTCGATGTTATCGTATGTTTTTTGCATCTTCAATAAGTAATTAAGAATGGAGAGATCCCGCTTCGAGAGCGGGACGAAAAAGTAGATGCCTTTTTCGATTCTTGCGGATTGTAAAAAGGTTTTTAGAAATGTCAAAGGTTTGAATGAACTTTTTAAAAGTAAGGAATTAGAAGTAATGAAAAATATCTCTTTCACGTTTGTCATCCTGAGCGAAGCCGAAGGATCCCTTAGTCTGAAGGGAGGTTAATAAATATTATTCACAGAGGATTCATATGTGTTGTTGCTTTTTAACGCAAATTAGAAGAGTCGGAAGGGATTCCTCTGTTTCGCTCCGCTCCAATCGGAATGACAAAGAGGAAATATGTGAAGAAAATATAAAGAAAGAATTTGCGCGGGAAAAAGATTGAGTTACACTTTGGGATGAATTTTTCTATTTTTTAATCCATATCAAAGATGAATTCACTCAATCAATCACAAGTCATCGGTAATCTCACACGGGACCCAGAACTCAAGAAGACGCAAAACGATCAGTCGGTGACGACTATCGGTGTTGCAACAAATAGAGGATGGACAGATTCAAGTGGTGCGAAGCACGACGAAGCAGAGTTCCACAACATCGTGTGTTGGGGGAAATTGGCAGAAATTTGTTGCCAGTTCCTTAAAAAAGGAAGCAAGGTGTATTTCTCAGGACGACTCAGAACACGAAACTGGGAAGATGAAGCGGGAATCAAACACTATCGAACAGAAATTGTCGCTCAAGACATGATTATGTTGTCTCCAAAAGGAGAAGCAGGGGAGTCTTTCTCAGCCGACGCGAAGGAGGCTCCAGCGGCCGCAGCCGATCCAGTAGTGGACGGAGCTCCAGCAGCGGAAGATCTTCCGTTCTAAGTTTCTCTGTATATAAAAGAGAGCCCTGCATTGCGGGGCTTTTTTTGTCTAATGCCCACGGCTTAAGCCGTGGGTTGTCGTCTTCAATTCAGCCGACGGCTAAAGCCATCGGTTGCCAGAGTGAGTTGTTTTTAAAATCAAAAGTTTCTATACTTTGCCCAACAATAATCACCCCCCATGGAACGATCACTCATCATTATTAAACCGGACGGAATTCAGCGAGGACTTATTGGAGATATTCTCCATCGGTTTGAACGAAAGAGCCTCAAAGTAGTTGGTCTGAAGATGATGAGACTCGATGATGCGATTCTTCATGAGCATTACGCCCATGTAGCAGATCAACCTTTCTTTTCAGAAATGGCAGAATTCATGAGTTCATCACCAGTTGTGGTTATCGTAATTGAAGGATACAAGGCTGTGGAAATTGTGAGAACCGTTGCTGGTATCAAATCTACAGACATGGGATCAATAAGAGGGGACTTTGCACTCTCTGGACAGAGAAACATTGTTCACTCATCAGATTCTCCTGAAAGTGCCAAAAAAGAAATTGCTCGATTCTTCAAAACAGAGGAACTTTTTGACTATGACAAGGATGAATGGGTGCACACACTAGCGGAGAAGGAACGGTAGAAACAATGATATAAATATTCTTTTCATCTTTTGTCATTTCGACCGAAGCGGAGAAATCCCTTCGAATCGTACAGACTAAGGGATCCCTCGACTACGCTCGGGATGACAAAGGATCGGGAACTTTGTGTTTTTTAACCTTTCCTATTATTTTCCCCCCTACCCCCTAAGTATACCACATATTTAATAAAAAAGCAAGTGTTCTTGAATCTATGCCAAGCAATTGTCATTTTGCGATATATAAAGAAAAAGCCAAACGTACACGTACGTTCGGCTTTTTTCCCACGGAATAAGTTTTATTCGGCGGGAGAAGAAGTAGATTTTTTGTTCTTACTTGACCTATACATTCCAAGCAAAGCCCAAAAGGTGATACATCCAATCGCATAAGCACCGATTAAATTCTCATTTATCAGAGTATGGGTTCCAATTGCAAGAAAACAAAAACCAGCGATAACATGAATTCCTTTCCAGTTTTTTATCAAAAGTAATGCCACAACACAGAGTGTCAGAATGGCGATATAGATCCAATTCAAAAAAGGAGGAATCGGGGGTACTCCTGATAATAAAATAAGTAGTTTCATAATGGTAAGTTTATTTAGTTAAAATATTAAGTTTATTTAGTTAAAAATTTATTTTGTCTTGTTTCCAAAATCTTTTTCAACAGCAAGCCAAACTATGAAAACAATAAATGCAGCAGCTCCTAAGAAAATCAAGAGAGAATGGTCCCAAAACCAGTTTTTGGACAATAAAATTAAAAGTTTCATAACATATATTTAAGTGAGAATTCAATTTATAAAAGAGCAAAAATCTACAGCTATTTAGAGAGAAGAGAATTCGCTTCATGAGGAAGCAATTCGAATCTTGCTCGAATAGTTACATATTGGATATAAGAAATTAGTCGTTTCGTCAAGTTCCTTTTCTTCTCAAAATTCTTACAATAAATCAGATGAAAAGAAACACACACACAAAGATTGCACTTTTCTTGTTCGGGATTTTCTTCGCAAGTATGACCCATGCGGAGTTTGCAGACGTAGATGTTACGCATCCGAATTTTCATGCCATTACTTCTCTCGAGGAAAATCACATCGTCAAAGGTTATCCAAAAGGGGGGCAGCATTATTACAAACCGCTCAATTCAATCATTAGGGCAGAGGTCTTAAAGGTATTAATGTTGGCAGCCGATATTGATATTGTTGATCCAGGGGCGGATTATTTTTCTGATGTGCCGAGTGATCAGTGGTATGCCCCGTTTGTGAATACGGCTGCGGATTTGGAAATCGTGAGTGGTTTTGCTGATGGTAATTTCCATCCTGCGGCACAAGTATCCCGCTCCGAGTTTTTGAAAATGTTGGTATTGAGTTTTGGAATACCAGTAGAGGATGAGCGAACGGAGGAGAATTGGTATGACAGATTTTTCAGTGCGACAGGAAATCTTCGTATTCTCGATAATATGAACGCATCTCCATACGAATCCATATCGCGGGGAGAAGTGGCAGAACTCATTTACCGTGCACAAAAAGTGGCACAGTCAGGCTTTCTCCAAAAATATGTTTACTGGGGAGAAGGGGCGGCGAGTTATTATAATGAGGGATTTGCGGGGAAAACGACTGCCAATGGAGAAATATATAACCCAATGGATCTCACCGCGGCACACAGAACGTTGCCATTTGGAACATTTTTAAAAGTTTCCTATGGCGATAACTTTGTGATTGTTCGAGTGAATGATCGAGGACCGTATCACAAACAACGGATTATCGACCTTTCTCAAAAAGCATTTGAACGACTCGCTCCCATTTCGAGAGGGGTGATTATGGTCGAATTTGAAGTGGTCAGCTCTCCAAGTGAAGAATCAGCACGAGTGCCTTCCTCCTTAAAAGATCACTTTGTTACCGAATTGAAAAATGAGACACTTCCTTCTGCGATTTCAGAGAGAGTGGCGGTGTTGAGAACTATTGATGTGAAAAAAAAAAGAGATACCGTTCCTGTATTCTCTGAAACAGTAGCGCATTTGTCTGCGGAGTTTTTTCCAAATGCAACGCTCAGGCGATCAATTCCTCAAATTATTGTAGAGGGAACGGTTTTTCAAATGGAAGGAACCGCTAAACAGTCAGGATACAAAGAAGTAACGGTCTTTTTGCAACGAGTTTCAGCAGAAGAGGGAATTACAGACGAACAAACTCATTTCACGGGAACATTGTCTGGACGGAATTTTTCTTTCCCGATGCACTTTCTCACGCTAGGACTGTATCATATCGGACTTGTTTTTGATGATGAGAAGAAGTCGCGTGTTGAAGAAATAGAAGTTGTACCCCTTCCAAAGGAGCGAACATTCTCAGCATCCAATACTCGATTTTATTCGGATCTTGATGTGCGCGTGATTCCAGAGAGTCAAAAGATTCGATTGTCGTGGACTAGTGCTGGTATAATGATGTCAAAACTTGTTTTCACACAAGGTGGGAAAACAGAAGCACTTATCATTGAGGATGGAATAGATTCAGTTCTTCTCGATATTTCATTCTTTCATAATTTCTCGGCAGGAGGTGTGTTGGGAATGGAACTTTTTCAAGCGCTTTCGAACAATGGAACCTTTGAACAACAAACGACCAATTGGAAATCTGTTGCGACACAAGTATTTCAACTTGTGGAAGGATTTAAAGACACAGAAAGTGAGAAAATTTCAGTGTATGACTTCCCTCGTTTTCCAAAAACACTGGATTCAATCGTGCTCGAAGGAAAGTTGCTCGCATCGGATGTTGAGCTTCCTGACCACGCCTTTGTCATGACGCCTTCAGGAACGGTAAAACAAATAACATTAGAAAAGAGAGGGATTGATGCGTTTCGTTTGCGTATTCGACCAGAAGGATTTGGGACCCATGTGCTCGAATTGATATCAACACAAGGGGAGGTACTTTTCAATAGAGCCTTGTATGTTTCAGAAGAGTACGTTCTTCCTATTATCCCGTGGAAGACCGCAGAGGTTACAACACAATCGGTCTCAGGTATTCGTTATTGGACAAATGAATTGAGAGCAAAGCACAATGCGAACCCAGTTTCAGCGGATTACAATCTCAATGTCTTTGCGCAAAAATATGCAGAACAAATGGCATTGGAAAATTTTATATCTCATACGAGTCCTACGGGGATGACGCTTGAAATGAGACTAAGACGGGAAAACTTACAAGGGGATTATGGAGAAAATTTAAGTTTTGGAACGAATCTCTCGGTCGCACTAACAGGACTTGAGAATTCATCTTCTCATCGCAAAAACATACTTTTGCAAAAATGGACTCGAGTTGGAATTGGATTTACTAAAAATAGAAAGGGTGAGATTTATGTGGTGCAAGTTTTTGGACGATAAAAAAAGGCGGAATTTTCTTGAACTTTTCATACTCTCAATGGTACAATCCTAAAAAATGAAAAGACAATTTAAATTGGTTTCAGCGTTTGCACTTTTAGCCCTTCTATCACAAGCATTTGTGGGATTGGTTTTCGCAGAGGAATTTAATCAAGCCCCATACGAAGTACAAAATGTTACTGCGGTGGCAGGAAATGGACAAGTAACGCTTACTTGGGATGTAACAGAGGATCCAGATGGAGTGATAAATGAATACAAGGTGTATTATGGAAAAAATACGGTGCAAACAACAGATGATACATACGATGATGAAATGCTTGTCGGAAAGGTGATTACCTACACGGTAACGAATCTCACGAATGACACACAGTACTTCTTTACTATTACCGCGGTTGACGATGAACAAACAGAATCAGACACGTATTCAGTGGAGGTTGCAGCAATACCAACGGATCCAACGCCTATTGAGCCACCACCTTCAGATCCCGTAGAATATATAAAAGTAATGAATGTTGCACAAAATTGGGACAATGAGATTCAGCTTGAATTCTCGAAAGATGTCTTCTTCTCAGGCATTCCTCTTGTCGCGCTTGTTCTTACAGATACAGAAACGTCAGAACCAATGACTATTCAAGAAGTACAAGTGAAAGAAAAGACAGTTATTGTTATTACCGCGGAAGAATTTGTTCCAGGGAAAGAATATCAAATCGTTGCGACAACACAGGTTGAAGACCGAGATGGGAATAGTATCCAAGCTGGTGTTATGGATCGAGCTGCTTTCACAGCGGTGAGATTTGGGGCTCCACTTCCAGAACCAAAAACACCAAAAGAACCAGAAACACCTGGAGACACCGAAACACCAGAGGAACCAGGAGGGAGTTCACCAGAACAAACAACAGTTGTTGATGCTCGAAATCTCGCTCTTGATACCTCACTCTTGAAAGCAGAACAATTGATTCTTTTGGAATGGGAAGTTTCTGAAACTCTAAACATTGCAGATCAAGTGATCTTTACTCGACGAGGACTTGAGGACTGGGACAGTGGATATTCAATTGGAATTGATATCTCAGAACTTGAATTAGAAGTCGATATGGACGAGAACTATGAAGTACTCCTTATTACTGTCGACAACGAAGGGAATGAGTCAGAGGGGATTACACTCGCTTTCTCTACAAGCCTGACATCAACAGGACCAGGAACTATTGGAACCGTTGTCGCGCTTATGATTATCTTTATGATTGGGTTGATCTTCTTTAAGAAGCAACAGACTTGCTAGAAATTTTATGAAAAAAATAACGGAACCTGTGCGCCTGCAGAAATTTTTGTCAGGTCAGGGGATTTGCTCACGGAGAGAGGGAGAAGCTTTTATTGCGAAAGGAAAAGTTTTGGTAAACGGAAAACCTGCCACACTTGGGGACAAAGTGACGGGGGACGAGAAGATTGTTTTTAATGGAGCGACGATAAAGGTGCGAACGAATATTCAATCTATCGTGCTGGCATGGCATAAACCGGTTCACGTGGAGGTAACGTTCCACAATGAACACGGAGGAAAAACCCTCAATGATTTTGATTTTGGAGCGGAGCGCGTTGTTCCGATTGGACGATTGGATAAAGATTCTCACGGACTCCTTCTTCTCACAAACGATGGAGACTTATCGAATAAGATCGCCCATCCTTCTTATTCTCATGAGAAAGAATACGTGGTGGCAATCGATACACCCGTTACGCCGGCCATCATAGAACGGCTCTCATCAGGGAAACTAGAGGTAAACGGCGAACGCGTACAACCGTGTGAAGCGGAACAAATAAAAGAAAAAGTGTTTCGGATTATTCTCAAAGAAGGGAAAAATCGACAGATTCGACGAATGTGTGAAGCCTGTGATTTAAAGGTAAAAGAACTCGTACGAGTGCGAGTAAACAATATTTGGCTCAACGAATTGCCAGTAGGGAAGTGGCGGAAGCTAAGTTCGGCAGAGATTGCTCAGTTGCAGAAAAAATAAAGAAGCTATTTTCTCATCCTTTGTCATCCCGACCAACGTGGAGGGATCCCTTTAGTTTGTACGCTTCGAAGGGATTTCTCCGCTTCGGTCGAAATGACAAATTTAAGATACCCCCTCTAACTTCGCCCCCTGGAGGGGGAGAAGTGAAATTTCTTTTTACATTTTGCATTTTACCTTTTATATTATCGCCATGTCTGGACACAGTAAATGGCATTCAATTAAACACAAGAAAGCACTGACCGATGCAAAACGCGGGAAAGTTTTAACCAAACACGCAAAGATCCTTTTTGTCGTAGGACGGAATGATTGCAATCCTGATACAAATGCATCGCTCAAGGCCGCTATCGTAAATGCCAAGGCGGATAATGTTCCGAACGACAACATAGATCGAATTCTCAAAAAACTGGCTGGAGCGGACAAAAACGCATCGCAGTTTGTCGATCAAGTATACGAAGGGTTTGGACCGGATGGAATTGCTATCCTTGTTACAGCTCTCACAGACAATCAAAACAGAACGTTGCCAGAGGTAAAAACAGCCTTTGGGAAGAATGGCGGAAATCTTGGAAGTTCAGGAACGGTGAATTTCTTATTTGATCATGTGGGCGTTATTGAAGTGAAAAATGGAGAGAAATCAGAAGATGAATTGTTTGAAATGGCGATTGAAGCGGGAGCCGATGATTTCTCTTATAACGAAGATGAATCTGAGATTATTACGCAGTTTACGACGTTAGCGAAGGTGCGTGATGCTTTGACGCATCAAGATGTTGAAATCGTAAAATCCGAGCCTCAATACCGTGCCAAAGACCCAAAAATGATCGATATACAAGAGAATTTAGATCGTGTTGAGAAATTCATATCTGCGATTGAAGAAGTGGAGGATGTGGATGAAGTTTTTGCAGCGTTTGATGTGGCTGATAATTTGCTTTAGAGAGAGGAACAACGCTTGATTCTGAGGCTTATTTGTGGTATACTTAGGAGAAGTAGTCACTTTTTTATGTCTAAAAAGAAAAAAATAATTTCGAGTAAAAAGGAACTAAGAGAATCTCTTAGGGACTCTTCCGGCTCAGAGTCATTGATTTTAAGCACAATGACACGACTCTTTTCACCTTCTAAAAGAATGGCAGATAACTCTACGGCAGCGGTGCAGGGAAAGGAAGCAAAAGAGAAACTTCCAGAAATAGAGGTTGTAAAATCACCAGCACAAAAAGAAATACCAGAAGGGCTTGAACGAAGGGAAGTCGATAGTGATTCTGAAGTAGAGAAAAAAAACCTGAGTGCAGAAGTTTTGCATGAAGAAAAAGAAACGAAAAAAAACCCAGAGAAAAAAGATACAAAAAAAAGTTTGTTTGATAAGGGGCTTAATGCAGCTGGAATGCAAGGAGACAAAGAAGTTTCTGATGAGTTTTATGAGACCTTTAATGACGAAGAAAAACTTGGAAAAAAGATTAATGAATTTGAAAAACTAAAAAATAACAAAAGTTGGCTTCTCAAGGTTCTTGGAAAAGGGGGCTCTGGGGATTCTGCTACAAAGGAACAAATGGGTGATATTATCGATAAATATGTATCAGATGAACGTATAGAAACGAAAGACGGAAAGCAGTGGAAAATGAAAACGTTTGAAGAGGTTATGGGAAAAGGGAAACTGAATTGGTTTCAAACACTTTGGCTTCAGTTTAAGCATCCAATTGAGTTTGGAATGTGGAAAGCTGCACAGGAACAAGCGAAATATCTTCGTTTTGGAAAGAGTGCAGAACGATTTTCTGAAAAAGCTGAAGAGGTAAAAGAGGAAGGGCAAGAGAAATTGGAATATGGAAAAGAAGTCTTTGATCAAACAAAAGAAGAACAGAGAAAAGTTTTAACACAAATGCGGGTTGTGAAATTAGAAAATAAGGAAAAATTAAAAGAAGTTACGAAATTCAAAAACAAATGGAACGCTGATATGAAAAATGCCAATATGAATATTGCGAAGTTGGGACCAGAAAAATATTCAGAAAAAATTGCCGACATATCAAAGAAAGGGGTTCGTGATGTGAATAAAATCGGTCCAGAGGCCGTTAAGGCTGTGGGAGCGGGGAAGGTGCCTGGTATGAACATAAAGAAAGTTGGGGCAGCATCGGTTATCTCTGTTGGGGTTATGACGATGAAAGCAGCTTTACGATCACGAAGTTTCGGTGAATTTGGTGCTACTGTTACAAACTCAAGTTGGCTTTGGTCAGCTGCAGAATTACTACCAATTGTCGGAACAATCCGGAGTGCACAAAGATTAAATAATAATTCACTTGGAACATCGAAAGGAATGCGATGGGCAGAACTGGGGATTAATCTGGGACTTGATGCGTTTACGGTTCTTACACTTGGAACTGGAGCTGGAATTGCGGCAGGAGCACGTTTGGCTCTCAAAGGAGGAACAAAGGTTGCCGTAAAAGTAGGAGCAAAAGCTTTGGCAAAGAAAGCAGGAAAAGAGCTCTTGGAAGAAGGTGCAGAAGCGGGTATTAAAGCCGTTGCCAAAAAAGAGGCAGGAAATGTTTCGAATAAGGTAGTCGCAGGATCAATTGCGAAAACAGGAGCAAAGGCAACACAACAGTCAGCACTTGCCACCATGAAAACAACATTTAGCAAAATTACAGGAAAAACATGGAAAAAAGTCTGGGGACATATGCCATGGAAACATGCTGGATATGAAGGTGTTAGTGAGGGAGCATCTTGGTCGTTTAATAAGTTTGGACCAAGGAATAAAACATTTGCCCAAGCAGCTGTTGATGTTGGAATGAAACAAGTCCTCACAAAAAATCAGACACGAGTTATAAATATGGTTCGAGGAGGAGCGAGAAAAGCAGCCTAACTTTCTTTGTTCGTTTCATTCTCTCCAGAAGGAGCTTCGGTGCGTTCTATGAATTCACCAATCTTTTCTTCTTGTTTTTCAATTTTTCGGAGTGCTGCAAGTTCGTCAATCTCCCGATCTTCACGAGCATTGAGTAGTTTTTGTCTATTGGTTGAAATGGTTCGCACGACGTGATGAGGTTTGGGAGCGTTTTGAAAAAAGAGATTGTCGGTGGTATTGTCAGCTGTCTGAATATGAATATCTCCGATTCCAAAGATCCATCGAAAAAGTCCTAAATTACTGGGGACTACATTGGTAATAGATTCGTAAGGAATGTTATTTGAAATGGATCCAAAGAGTTCTCGGTTCTGAATAATAACTCGGTAATTCGTAATATAAATCACGTCATAGTTGTAATCGAGCCACGCTTTAATAAAGAAAACAAAAGCAAAAAGGAAAAGAAGAATACTTGCGGCAGAAGCAATTGCTCCTCCTTGGAAAAGAATAAATACAGAGAGTCCAGCGGTTGTAAAAAACAGGGGCAAGAGCATCCCGAGTAAAAACACGATTGAGTGTTTTTGAATAACTTGCTCCACTTTTTCTTTGGGAAGTAATTCAAAGTTTCCATGGTGATGGAGTTCGCATTCTCGCAGGGCAATAAGCTCCATTCCTTGTGTTCGTGCAAACTTCAAAATACGGAGGATTCGAAGGAGAAGGAATATCTCTGGAGAAGCGAGAAGTCCCACTTGAGCGAGATAAAAGGGGAGAATCGCCACTAAATCCACAATACCCCACCAAGAAGTGATGTAGGCCCAAGGGCGTTTCGCAGACCAGATCCGAAGGAGATACTCCACCGTAAAGATCGTTACAGTGAGTCGATCAAAGAAAAAGAGATCATTGTGAATCCAATCAATTCCACCCCAAAAATGAAGAGGAATAACGGCAATCGAAAAGATAATGAGAAATGATAAAATCCCGTTCACCACTTTGGCACGATGTGTGCACGGATTATGAAGGGAGTCATTTACATATTCGCGAACTTCTTGAATGTTCATTATGTGTTGAATTCTACATATTTTGAAAAGATTGTGAAGAGGGAAGTAAAATAAATTTGTATTTTGGGATAAAAAAATTTTGACAAAAAAGTTGGCAGTCTTAAAATGCGACTGCTAATTTTAATAAGATGAATTTAACTATAGGTGACACTGGTGACCCAACACCTGCTATCGAAGCACTTCATAAGGACTTAAAGAAGTGGCAAAAATCAAATTGGTGGCTCACTGGGGCAATGTTATTCTTAACACTTGTAATGACGGTTACAGTTGCCATTCAAGTCTATGTGCAATTCTTCTCACCCGATTCTGGGCAAGTCAGAATGACTGAACAGGTAGAAACTCTTTAACTAAAAACTTTTTAACTCTTAAACTTTTAAAAACATGTCAAAAATTATTGGTATAGATCTCGGAACAACGAACTCTTGTGTCGCTGTTATGGAAGGAGGGAAGGCGGTTATCATCCCAAATGCAGAAGGGAATAGAACCACACCGTCAGTAGTAGCAAAGAAGGATGATCAAATATTGGTCGGAATTCCTGCGAAGCGACAAGCACTCGTGAATCCAAAAGAAACAATTTTCTCAGCGAAACGATTCGTCGGACGAAAGTTTGGAGAAGTAACGGAGGAAATGAAAGAAATGCCGTTTGAATTTGAAAAAGGGGCCAACAATGCGGTCATGATTAAATTTGACGGGAAAGCAGTTCGTCCTGCAGAAATTTCAGCGAAAGTATTGGGAAAGCTCAAAGTAGATGCGGAAACTTTCTTGGGAGCTCCTGTTACAAGAGCGGTAATTACTGTTCCTGCGTACTTCGATGACGAACAACGAAAAGCTACGAAAGATGCCGGGGAAATTGCAGGACTTACTGTTGAACGGATTATCAACGAACCAACGGCGGCAGCGCTGGCGTATGGAATTGATAAAAAAGGAAAAGAAGAAAAAGTAGCCATCTTCGATCTTGGAGGAGGAACGTTTGATATTTCTATCTTGGAGATTTCTGACGGAACCTTTGAAGTTCTTGCGACAAATGGAGATACACATCTGGGAGGAGACAACTTCGACTCAGTGATTATCCAATGGTTGCTGGATGAATTTAAAAAAGATACGGGTGTAGAACTCTGGAAAGACGCGATTGCGATGCAACGGGTCAAAGAAGAAGCGGAGAAAGCGAAAAAAGAATTGTCATCGACAACTGAAACGGAAATTAATGCGATGTACATCACAGTGGGGGACGGTGGACCGCTTCACCTGCAAAAGAAACTTACGCGTGCCAAACTTGAACAGTTGGTTGCTGATCTTATTAAACGATCAATCGAACCTTGCAGAAAATGTTTGAAAGACTCAAAATTATCAGCATCAGATATTGATGAGGTGATTTTGGTGGGAGGAATGACACGAATGCCAGCAGTGAAGAAAGCCGTTGAGGATTTCTTTGGCAAGAAAGTGAACGAATCACAAAACCCTGATGAAGTGGTGGCACTAGGTGCGGCGATTCAAGGGGGAGTGCTTCAAGGAGACGTGAAAGACGTGCTTCTTCTCGACGTGACGCCTTTAACACTCGGAATTGAAACAGCAGGAGGTGTGCGAACACCAATGATCGAACGAAATACGACGATTCCAACATCGAAACCAAACGTGTTTTCAACCTATGCTGATAGTCAGCCAAGTGTGCAGATTCACGTACTTCAGGGAGAACGAGAAATGGCGGCAGATAATAAATCTCTTGGACAGTTTCTTCTCGATGGGATTGCGCCTGCTCCACGAGGAGTGCCTCAAATTGAGGTAACATTCGATATTGATGCAAACGGTATTCTTTCTGTAAAAGCGAAAGACAAATCAACAGGAAAGGAGCAATCTATCCGTATAGAAGGATCGAGTGGAATGAGTGATGAAGAAATCGAAAAGATGAAAAAAGAAGCAGAAGAAAATGCGGACAAAGATAAAGAGCGAAAGGAATCTGTGGAAGCACGGAACCACTTGGATTCATTTATCTATCAAGCAGAGAAGACGATCAAAGAAGCCAAAGACTTGAAGAAAGATGAATTAGAAGAAGACATTAAAGCCGTCGAAGAAGCGATTCCTACTGCCAAAGAAGTCTTCACAAAGGAAGACGCTTCGAAAGAAGACATGGAACAAGCAGGAGAAGCGTTATCTGAAAAACTCATGGCACTTGGAAAGAAGATGCACGAAGCAGGACATGATCCTGAAGCGGCACGAGGAGAAGAAATGGCAGATAAAACAGGAGAAGAAGAAATCAAAGATGCTGAGGTTTCAGAAGACGAAGAAAAGAAGGACGAGTAATTTATTACACAGCAAAATGAAGAAGGGGAGCGATAAATCGTTCTCCTTCTTTTGTTTCTAAAAACTTAAAAGAATAATTTGCATTGTTTGGAAAGTTGTTTTATATTCCCTTCGAATTATTTCTACCCCACATGCGAAGAATCCTTATTATCGGTGTCATCTTGGTCGGAGCTTGGTTTGTTTTTCAAGAACTTAATGCCCCAAAAGAAGTTGATGTAAATACAGAAGCGACAACAACGGAAGAAGGAGTCGTTACAGAAGAAACAACTGAATTAACAGAAGAACAGAAAGAAGAAGCAAAACGAGATCCTATCGATCGAGCAGGACTTGAGAAAACAACAATTACAGAAACAGAAAAACCCGTAACGGTTGTAGTTCCAACTGCGGTAGAAGAAAAAACACTTGAATCATCAGAGACACCTCCAGTGTACATAGCAGATACTGTAAAAGTTTTCATGTACGAATGGGGGATTGATCTCTCAACAGCCAATGTAGAGGCTGGAAATGTTGCCTTTGAAGTATTTAACAATGGACAATTTACACATCACTTCGCAGTTGAAGGCGGAACTGATTTTGGGAAAGTTGTTCCAGGAGAAATGGTAACATTCATTGCTCCACTTGAAGCAGGAATGATTACGCTTTACTCTTCACGTCAAATTGACATGGGAAACGAAATGCAAGAAACTTTGTACGTTCAATAAGCGTTATATGCTCATTTGCTTTGAAATCTTTGATTTCGCAAATTTCGCATGACGTCGAATGCACTCCTTCGGAGTTGGGAAAATAAAGTTTTTCCTTAATAATTTCGAAAAAATTATTATTACATTCTAGTATAATACTTCATGCAAACATTTCGGGATAAAGGATATGGACTTCTGGGAAGGCGGGAGTATTCAGTGCACGAATTTCGCACGAAGTTATTAAAGAAGTTCCCTGACAAGAAAGGGGAGATTGAGGAATTTATTATAGAACTCAAACAGAAGAAGTTTCTTTCTAATGAGCGATTCTGTGCGTTATTTATAGAAGATCAGGTTTTAAAGAAATCCGCGGGTCCTCGGAAGATTATTCAGAAATTGCGCCTGAAGGGGATTTATGAGGACTTTGCAAAGAAGGCGATTGATGAACATTTCTTATTGGAAGATCAGATCGCTATCGCGCAGGAACTCATTACCAAAAAGAAGGCCGAAATTCTACGACGTAAAAAAGATCTCACTGAATTCGAACTTACTCAAAAGATAAAGGAATTCCTCTATGCACGAGGCTTTGGGAACGATGTGATGGACGAAGTGTTATAGATTTAGATGCAATCTTGTCATTCCGACCGAAGCGGAGGAATCCCTTCTTTTATTGTGACTGGATATCGGCAGGGCTGTTCTTTTTATAACTAAAAAGAACCAAAAAGTTCTGGGGACAAGAAAACTCGCTTTCATTTGCATAGCACAAAATTTCCGAGTCCCTTTGGCGCTCAAACACTTCTCGTCCCCAAACCCCCTCTGGATAGCAATTTTAAAAATAAAAAAGATTCCTACTTCCTCTTCCCGTGAAACGCCTCCACTTGTGATCGGAGTTTTTTCTTGAGTTCGTCAGCACATTTCTTAATGTTTTCTGCCGTTGCTTCTGCGTGAAATGAACCACGAGGACAGGTCACATTTGCGGTAGCGATAAAACGATTTCCACTGCTTTGTTTGCTTTTTTCAATTTGAATGCGCACCTCCACAGAATCAGAGTCTCCAGCATCGAACCCGAGGAGTTGTTCCAGCTTTTGAAATCTCTTTCGGAAATAATCTTTGTCTTCATCAAAAAAAGTAACGTCGCCAGTTTTAAATTGGATAATCATGGGAATAAGAAAAATTAAAAAAGAAGCGTGGAGCCTGTAAACTTCGAGATGATTTCGATGTTTTGTGCATCATTTACTTCACCAACAATCTTAGCATCAACTTCTGAATCTGCCGAATTTAATTTCTTGCAAATTTCCTCCCCGTCTTCTGAATTACAAAAAATCATGAGAGC
>Ga0307929_1001631_pt1 | contig 16272 bp, 16 predicted proteins | sample AceLakmetage1330_FD_203160 | JGI IMG/M metagenome (GOLD analysis project Ga0307929, IMG submission 203160) | Saline water microbial communities from Ace Lake, Antarctica - #1330 | ecosystem: Environmental > Aquatic > Non-marine Saline and Alkaline > Saline | place: Antarctica: Ace Lake...
GTCAAAATACTGTTTTGTAGAATAACTTGAGACAATGCCTGATTTAAGCGTTCTAAAACCAAACTCTTCTTTAAAGATATACTTTACCTTTACCTTGTCAACCTTTTCAACTCCAAAAGGTATCTTGATATGCAGACCGGGATTTGTAGTGCGGGTGTAGTGGCCGAAGCGCCTTACAACGCCAACCTCGTCAGGGCCTACTGAGTAGAGGCCTGATGTCAGAAAGATGATGATCAGCAGCGCCGCTATTGCAAATGGCGCGTACTTGATAATCTCCGGGAGTTTTTTCTTACCGGCGTTTATAATATTTTCCGGGTTTATCGGACCTTTAAAAGGTGTATTCTCAAAATCCATTATAATTCCTTATCGTTTGTTAATGAGTAAACGATACTACGCTAAATAGACTAACGTGTCAAGCTATTTAAATAAATAATATCTTTAAGCGGACGCTTTGGGACGTGAAGAGTTCCTTTTTTATCAAGATAATACTTTACTGAACCTGCAAACTTCGCTATCTTTGATGTCATCTTTGGGTATCCTAGGGCGATTACTGAATCTATCTCAAGGCGTTTTGGTATTGTAAACGCTTTTTTGATACCGACCTTATTTACCGCGCCAAGCCAACAGCTTGCTATGCACTTTGATTGGGCAAATAACATGATATTTTCCGCTGCCGCGCCTACATCGCGCAGGTCAGGGCTAAAGGAATATCTTATCGCGTCCTCATCTCGTTTTAAAACAGAGTGAGATACCTTGGACTTACTTATCAATATAATAATATAAGCTACAGGCTCACAGCCGGGATCGGGATTGCCATCCGGGGAGACATAGCCAGCCCATTTTAGATGCTTAAAAGTCTTATCGCAAAGGTCTTTCTTATTAATAACCAGGTATTCTAAAGGTTGCATATTTGCAGCGGATGGCGCTACCCTGGCGCAGTTTACCATTTGCTTTAAGAGTTTTATATTGACTTTACGAGCCTGAAAGTTCCTGATAGATCTTCTGGCTAATATTGCTTTATAGGTATCCATAATTATCTTTTAGGTTTACTGTAGCGCTTACTGAAGCAATCACGCATAAAAGTCTTTACAGTCTTCTTATTGATTAAAGGTATGCTCTCATCTTCTGTCATGCTTTTTTTAGTATATTCAATCTTAAGCTTCTCACTCCATAACGTTTTGGCCTTTTTAGCATCAGTAACAGTAAACATCACTTCCTGAAATGCGTAATTTTCGGTGGTCAATGCATCATAGGCGACCCCGTACACACCCACAATAAAATCTATAGGGTCTTTGTCCGACCAAAGAAAGGTTACTAGATTACAGCTTATTACTATATCGGAATCCTCTTTCTTATCAACTATCTTAAATACAATACTCTTTCTGTTGGCTAAGGCGTCTTTGAGCTCCTGCATAAGGGCATCTGTGCCCGCCTTGCTGCTATCTGAAGCATTCTTTATAGGTGGTATATAGACCTTTGTAACAGCTTTTTTTCTAAATAGATTGTACAGATTTGTCTTGTCCTTACAAAAGCCATGGGTTGACATGGCCAGAACTATAGCAACAGCAGCTATCATTGTAAATAATGTTTTTCTCATCATATGCTCCTTATTGTATCATTAATATAGAAAGATATCAATGATTATGTATAAGCAGTATCAGCGCGCCTATCGTGATCTGAATACCTGCCCATATTCTAAATACAGAGATTGGCTTATCTTTGAAAAAATCTATGATGGTGTTTGCGGCTTTTGATTTTAGCATAAAGCCCCCTTTAACAAGCGCTATAAGGGCGATTACCATTACTATCTTAGCTGCCCCACCACTAATCTCCATTCCTATCGATATTAATCCGGCCCCGATAAAGATTGCCATCGCAAAGAGGTATCTTCTTACTACCTTATTGCTCTTTTTCTGGATCCGGTTTCTTAGCAGGCCGGGCATTAACAGAAAAAGAACGCCTGTAATTACCCAAAACCAGCCAACAATCTTTATAATCATTAAACCTCCCTCGCAAGTTTACAAAAATGTGCAATACTCAAAATGTAAAGCTAAGCAATTATCCTTGTTATCATTATCCAGAACATCGCTGCCGCGATGAATACCTTAAATACTATGGATCCAACACGACCTATTACACCGCCTGTGCCTGCCTTTAAAGATCTGACAAGGTCCCTATGAAGTACAAGCTCGATTATAAATGCACCTAAAAAGATACCTAGAAATGTGCCAAGTATAAGACCTATCCCTAAAAATCCTGCACCTGCTATCGCGCCTACTATGCCGCCTATGACCACCCCTGCTGTCGCGGCATTTGATGCTCCAAATTTCTTAGCGCCCACAATAACAAAAAGGTACTCAATGACCTCGCCACAGAGATATAATATCAACAGTATTATCAGTGCCTCAATTCCAAGAACTGAGAGCCCTGTCATTAAGGCATAAAGAATAGCCCCGATGAATATTATCAAGGTTCCGAATGTTGTAAAGAATATTGCCGCAAAACCTATTAGACTAAAAAGCGCGAGTATAAAAAGTCCCACTATCTCCATATCAAGCCTCCTTTTGCTCGTACTCTTTGCCGTATGTATAGTTAATTATTTTGCTCTTGCTCAGATCGATATTTGGCACTATAACCACTGTTTTCTCATCAGTAAGAAATGAAGACCTTCTTGTGCCTATATTAAGTACTCTTACCACCTCGCCGGAAGGTATCTTTATCTTATCGCCACTACGAAAAGGCCTGTCAATCATTATTAAAAAACCAGCTATTATATTGGATATGGTGTTTTTTGCAGCAAGTGCTATTGCCAGAGAACCGACGCCAATCGCTGTGATAAGCGCGTTTATATTTACACCGTAAACAGGCAAAACAGTGATAAATACAACTACCCATATAGCGATATTAGCGCACCTCTGCATCAAAGGTATGAGATCATCATCAAGTGTTGTCGCGGTTTGAGCAGCTACTTTTAGCTCATAAACCAGCAGGACCACACCGGCTATCTTCTGAACTAAAAATCCCGCTACAATAGCGATAGCTGTTATCAAAAATTTGGGTATGCCATTTTGAAGTAACTCAGGAAGTAGGTGTGCTATGTTCATGTTGTAGACAATCTGAAAAGCGATAAACAATAGGAGTAACAAGAGCGGCATAAAGATACCGCTTATAGCCTTGAACCTGGTGTTACATTTTTCTTTTTCCATATCAGCCTCCTTTTTAAGAACCCGCAATGTATCCGGTTGAAAACGCTGCCTGCAGATTAAAACCTCCTGTATCAGCGTCAATATCCAGCATCTCTCCGCAACAATAGAGCCCTGTAATCAATTTTGATCGCATGGTTCGCGGGTCTATCTCTTTTAATGATATGCCACCTCGTGTAACCATGGCTCTGTCTATCCCGGGTGAACCTGTTATCTCAAAACGGAAACCTTTAAAAAGCCTTGCCATGCAATTTCTTTGTTTCCCGGTAATCTGCGCGCCTTTTAAATTTGGGTCAATCTCCGCTACAAGTAAAAAAACATCTATTAGCCTTTGCGGTAGCATGTTCTTAAATATATTGGCTATTGTTTTCTTTGGGGCAGACTTAATCTCTCTTTGCATCCTTGCGTCAAGCTTTTCAATGCTACGCGCGGGCTTTAGGTCTATATCGACAAAAAGCTCCTTAGAGCGTTCAAGCAGATCAAGGACTTTTCCGCTTAATGTTAGCACAAGAGGGCCTGATATGCCGAAACCGGTAAACATGAGCTCACCGATATCGGACTTAATGCCCTTCTTGTTGGAGTGGAACTTAAGCTGAATATTCTTAAGGCTTAGCCCCTCCAATTTTGATATGTAGCGCTCTCTTACCTTTAATGGGACTAGTCCTGGCCTGATACTCTTTATCGTATGCCCTAGTTTTTTCACGATGCGATAACCATCACCGGATGAACCTGTAGAACTATAACTAGCCCCTCCCAAGGCAAGTATTACCTTGTCAGCAGAGAGCCTCTCTCCACCCGGAAAAAGAAGAGCTTTTATCTTGGAATCATCAGCTTCGATATTTAGCAGTCTGGTATTATATCTTATCCCGACATTGTAGGTACTAAGCTCTTTGCGTAGTATCTCTAGAATACTTTGTGATGAGTCTGTAACAGGGAATACCCTCTCTTGCCTTTCTACCTTCATCCTGATTCCGCGCTGCTCAAAAAATGATATGAGTTCTTTATTAAAAAATACTTTAAACGCGTCCCGTAAAAAGGCACCGTTTCCTGAAAATCTCAAGAGAAAGTCATCAAGTTCACAGGTATTGGTGAGGTTGCATCTGCCTTTACCTGTTAAGAGTAGCTTATTGCCAAGAGCGGGGTTCTTTTCAATGAGCGTAACAGAATTACCATGATGGGCAGAGATTATCGCTGCCATTATACCTGCGGGGCCTCCGCCTACAACTACTACATTTGCCATAGATAGTTATTCCTTTGCGATAATGAGATTCTTTATAGCGTCCGCGATCTTTGCGAAGTCTCCCGCTATAAGATAATCATGCTTAAAGATACTGCTTCCAAAGGCTACTGCTGACGCCCCGGAAGTAAAATAGGATTTGATATTCTCAGGTGTTACGCCGCCACAGGCAAGAAGTTCTATCTTCTCAAGCGGGCCTTTTAGTTCTTTAAAGTATTGTGGTCCGAAGCGATTGGCAGGAAAAATCTTTACCATTGAAGCGCCGCATTCTGAGGCAATAAATACCTCTTTCGGACTTAGCGCTCCCGGAAAGACAGGGATTAAATGCCTGGCGCAATATTTGACAACCTCTTCAATCAGGCAAGGTGAGACTATAAACGTAGCGCCTGAATCAAGCGCTAGGCGCATGCGCTCTATTGAAAGTACAGTACCGGCACCTATAGCTATCCTGCCATTGGAAACGCTAACAGCCTTCCTTATAAGGTTAGCCGCATCAGGCGTATTCATGGTAAATTCAATCGCCTTCAAGCCTGACAGGCATGCAGTCTCAATAATAGGCTCAATAATCTCTATATTCAGGCCGCGCACTATAGCCATTATAGGCAGCTTTTTAAATTCGGATATATCCATATATTTTTTCAAATATTAATCCGCGTATGTATCTATCAGATCCTCGTAGAATTCCTTGTAATTCTCTTTTTTATCGGTCTGCCTGAGTGCCATTGCCGCTCGTGGATGCTCATTCATCATACCTGATATAGCATAGGGTATAATATAGCCCCATTCTATCTTTTCACGCAGAGGTATAAACTCCTTTGATATAATATCCAATACAGGGCGAATATCAAATTTAGGATTCTTTAAGAATCCTATAAGGAGTTCAAGAGGGCAATTGCCCGCTGCCCTACCTATGCCGTATATAGTGCCATCTAAGAAATTAGCGTCATGGATGATAGCCTCTATAGTATTACCGAATGCAAGCTGTTGATGGTTGTGTCCATGAAACCCGACCTCTTTTGTTTTGAGTACTGCCTTAAACCTCTTTACGAGATCTTCGGTAGATTCCTGATAAAGCGCGCCAAAACTATCTACGATATATACCGCTATCGCCTTTGATTCCTTCTCAATCTGCTCCAACGCTTCATCAAGCTCCGGGCCGTTGTCACGTGAAATCGCCATTATATTGAATGTTGTCTCGTAGCCTTTCTCAGCAAAGTGATTGACCATAGTTATCGCCTTGTCAACATCCTTTACATAGCAAGCGACTCTAATCATATCTACCGGAGACTCTTTCGCGGGTTTGACATCATTAATATCTACACGCCCTATATCTACCATAACCGATATTTTAGTCCTTGATTCTACGTTGTCGATTACCCTCTTTATCTGATCATCCTCACAGAATTTCCAAAGTCCAAACTCCTTTGGAGAGAATAGCTTTGCTGAATTCTTATACCCTACCTCCATATAATCGACCCCGGCTGCTGATATCGCCTTGTAAACCTTTTGCACAAGATCAAGATCAAAATTATGATTATTGATTAACCCTCCATCACGAATAGTGCAATCCAATACCTTAATCTTTTCTCTGAACATATTACCTCCTTAAGCGCAGATGTTTGTTTATATTATAATGATGTTTATCCCCTCTACCTATTCTCTATAGTTTCGAATGGAAGTCTTATCAGTTTTTTCATGCCCTTATAAGCTGAGCTGGTAACCTTTTCCGCCGCGACGATACTCTTACCGACTACGCCTGCCTGTAAAAGCTCTAAATTAAAACCCGCAAGCAGGCCGATATCAGTCTTGCTAAGAGCCTTTATCATAACTATGCTTATAAGATTATGTATATCATCTATATCTGTAAAACGCTCATTCATATTGATATCATACTCTTTTACGCGCGGTTTCTTGCCATGTGTATAATCCTTGTACACTACCTTGCCTATTTTGAGGTGAAAGCTATCGATATGAAGCGTAAATACGCCTCTCTTAATCGACTCTCTCTTGTCATCGGGTTTTTCATTGTGCTTAACGATCTTTAACGAACTAAGGTTAAGCTTGCCATCCTTATCCTTAATAACCATAAACTCTTTAAGATCTATATCAAGCTTATTCAGATGGATATGCCGCTTAAGGAGCGCGCCAAAATCATAACTCGCATAGATATGGCCCAAGTCGAGCATCACCCTGTCCTTAAAATGGAACGGATTGAATAGCCTGAGTTCGCTTATATCAACTCGTCCTTTAATAAGTGCTGTGTGTAGGCCGACTATTTTTAATCGTAAGCCGGTTGAGGCGCTTACGGTTCTTTCAACATATATAGTAAGAAAGGTGTCCTTTAAAATGCCCATGGCAAGAATCAGAATAACTAGAATGAATAATATCGCAAATACCTTCTTCAAAAAAATTCCTTTTTATTTTGAACCGGACACTGTTTGATGTGCCTTTAAATCATAGATATTAAGTATCTTAATACCGGCAAAGAATACAACAAGCAGGGCAATAAGCAAAGCTACTAAAGCTAATATTATATATTTCATACTCTTAAATAATTTTAGTCCGTCTATTACCAATTTCACCATCTAAGGGCTATATCGCGCCGGGGCCTGCACTACCCTATTATTATATAGCTTAACAAAAAAATTCTTCATACAACTAACGCTGACAAAAAGAAGAAATAATATTAGCGCCGCTATAAAAAACCCTTTCATGAATCGCCTTCTCTTTTAAGCAAAAAACCTATGCTGTTTCATTAAGGTATTTTGACGCATATTATACCACATTTTTCTAAATCTGTAAAAAAATATCATAAAAAAGGCGACCTATTCAGATCGCCTTTTTTATGATCACTAATTATTCTTGTTACATTAGAATCTAACAGTACCTGCTAATGAAAGCGCTGTCTCATCAATAAACCTTCCTTCGATATTTGCTGTGATGGAATCATTTATTATAATATCTCCACCACAAAAAATACCAAAATTGCTATCGGCATCAAAATCATTCTTGTACTTTGTGCCGTCTATAGTAGCTACCGCTTCTCCGGTGGCATCAGAAAACTTCACACCCACATATGGAACAACCTGCTTGTACTGATATGCAACCTCTAAGGCGATCTGCCATTCTTCGAGTTCAAATTTGGCAGATGTTAGTCCGGCTGCGCCTGACTTTTTTGTAGCACCATCTAGAACAACAGCGTCAATGTCAAGGTGTGACTGTCTGTATCTGCCGTCAACACCTACATTGAGTATACCTTCACCAACCTGGCCCGGCTCTGTCTCGTATAACATTAGAGTTCCACCGGCACCCCATACAAAATCATAATCTGTTTCCCACTGAACTTTATTTGAATTTACCTGAAAAGTCTGCTTCTTGGCCTTTGCCGCACCAAGTATTGAATAAGGTATAAACCTATCCATTAAGAGTAATCCTATCTTACCTCCATAGAAAAAATATTCCGTATCATCTTTTTGATTCTTTAAATTTCTATCCCAGCTCAAATCTGTCTCAGGTCCCGCAATAACGCCCCAATTGCTTTGTCCATCCTTCATCATTAGACCCTTCTTAAGAATTGACGGCGTAGCGATGTTACCTACAGGCGCGGCATACGCGGCTGATACGCTTAAGATAAAACCTAAACATATCGTTAATGCTATAATCTTTTTCATGCTCTTCCCTCCCATTTTTTTGGTTTATGTTATCAAAAGTATTTTACCATTACAATACGTGATGTCAAGAATTAATATTGAGAAAAATAGACTTTTAAAACAGCTCTATAGCAATAAAGAAGTCTATTTAGAGTTCTTTGCTTGTACATCCTCACTTTCTTGAGGCAATGCCTTTGGCAATGTTTCTATCAGGCTTTGCAACTGTGCCATCTCCTGCTGTAGGGCCTGGATTACTTCCTTTATTTCTGAAAGTGAATTCTCAATAACCTTGAAGTGATCCTCTGTTTCAATGAATCTCCTGGCAACATATTCCCCCATGCTCTCTGTTGTAACCAGACCATCCTTGTCAACAACTTTCATGTCAACAGGAATAAGCCTGTTTACAGCGCCTATCTGCTTAAGCTCCATGCCGGGGCTTAGCTTAACGTTACCGCCATCCTCAGGTTCAGACTTTGTAAAGGCAGATGAGCTTATAAGAACAATGGATAGTAATATAATTATAATATAGTATTTTTTCATGCACCCTCCTTTTTGCTAAATTATTCTTTTTCTACATATCCATCAAACCGGTTACGGAATCTTTCCATGAAGTATCATTAAAATTATTTTCTCTAAAAAACCAATATTCTGCTCCCCATAAAAATATAGTGTCTAAGCCGAGTGAGCGTAGTTCTAAAAAATACTCTCTTATTTGCGATGGACTTGATGTTATCGGTTGCGCCTGATCAATATGTACAAGCTTTCCCGGGTCCCATGGCTCTGCCTGGAGTTCCGTTACCCAGATAGGTAGATTATTTGCATGCGCCTTTTCTTTTATCTTTTTAAGGTACCTATAGCGTGAACCGGTTGTGGTCTTAAATGTCATATCGATGCCAAAAAATCTCTGGCCTACAACAGGATATATATTAAGGCCTAAAATATCACAGATTTGGAGAGCGTCATTTAATGGATTGGTTGCTGAAAAGATTCTGTTTAAGAGCCTTAGGAGGGTATTAGGATAAGTAGCGATATTTATCATCAGCGGCCTCTGCTTATTATCCATCTCTCTGATAAGCATGGCTTCCTCGAGCAAAAAATCCTTAGCTATATACCATAGATTCGGGCCTGCCCTGTCAAGAGGCTCATTCTCGACCTGCCAACATATAATAGCGTCTTCATTTTTATAGCGTTGGAGCACTTTCTCTATAAAATTCAATGTAGCTTTTCTTAAGAAACCATTTGTTGAGACATCGCCCGCATGTTTTAACTTAATCTTTTTTAATATCCACTCAGGGATGAAGTATTCCGGCCAACGTGGCGCCTTCATGCCAACGGTTAGTACAATAGCTATATCTTTAGCTTTAGCTTTTTCTATTTGAATATCAAGCCTTGAGAAATCATACTCGCCTTCAACCGCCTCTATCTCGTTCCAGTACGCTCCAAGACGAATAAGGTCAAAACCCATATCAAGAATATCCTCATAAGTAGTCTCCCATGGCTGATTGAGATATTCGCATTGAATAGGGCTAAATGTCATGCCAACTACTACTTCATCTGAAAGTAATGGATTAGCAAAAAGTATAAGTGATATAAAAATGAATATGCATTTAAAATTTTTCATATAGATCATTCTTTACGCTTTTTTATGGTTACCCAGAATTCCATATATTTTCCAAGCATGAGGCGTGTCTGTGCGTCCAGGGCAGGAGCCGCGCTAAGAAGGATACTGATAGGTGGGATAAGCAACCATTCAAGGGCGTGGCCTATCCTTCTTAAAAGATTGTGCTTAACCTTTCTCTTTGGCAGCAACAAGAGGCTTAGTATTACACATACTATAAGGCCAAAAGAAGCCAAGGTAAATATTGTACCGGCGATACGTGGAGCACTATAATAGAACATGCTATGCTCGTATTGACGAGTTGCGAATATAATAGGCAGCCAGCTGACTACACTTAGAAGGAATGGCCACGTTGTCCAGGATAGGTGCGCGTCAAAGAGCTTAAACGCTAGTACCACTCTTTTAAATATCGATATATTTTTTGCCTTCAAAAACGCCCTCATCACAATCGGAATGTTCTCAGAGCCATAAGCCCAGCGCCTTTTTTGTTTATAGACGTTTACAACCGTTCTCCACCACGTCTCTGCCTCAGTAACATCCATAGAAAGGGTTATATATATCGGAACAACCCTGTACTTTCCATCATAATGTATATACGCCTTCCAGAATATAGCGGAGTCATCTGATATCATATCTACGGGCCAGTAATCTATGTCTACTAGCGCCTTAAAGCTCATACTGTGGCTTGAGAATGTTACCAGTTTTTCCGGGTTTGTCGCTTCTATAAGTTGAAAAAACGATGAACCGACATCAAGAACGCGCGCAAATCCCGGGGCCTGCCAGATATTATTATGAAATACCGGTATCGGCTGGAAGCTCGCGTGTATCCTATCAGGGGTTATAAGATAATGATAAGTAAGGCAGCCAAAATAGTCAGCGCTTACAACCGTATCCGCGTCAAAGCAGGAGCAGATTACGTTCTCATGAGGAATCTTCATCTTTTCAAAATATGCCTCTGCTTTTCGTGCGGCAAAAGAGGCGTTTGCTGCCTTGACACGCGCCTCTCCTGTTATACCTGTCGGATGTATTACTATCATAAAATGATTAAATTTTTTGCTAAACTTCTTTTCTATCTGGCTCATGTCTAATTTTGTATCATCAGGGGCAGTATCTTCAAGCGCGATAACAACAACCATCCGGTTAGCGGGAAATGTGCCATTTAACAGGCTTTCGATTCCAGGCTCTACAATCTCACGACTCTCTCGCGCGACAGGGAATATGACAAGCTGGTATATATCTTTTAATAGCGGTGGACTCTCTTCTCCCTTGAGTAGGTTATTAATCTCGGTCTTATGTATCATATGCGAGAGGCGCGGTTCTAGCGCTTTATAAGGCTTAGCGTCTTCTAATTCCTTGTAATAGCTGCTAAGCCTGCCTATGCCTTCGGCTCTTGCTATCCAGTCTACGTGCTTTTCCATCGACAAGCGAAAATATGATAATGAAAGAAAGATGTTCATATAAAAAAGCCTTAATAACCAATATAGGTCAAAGGCGATAATTACTACAGCCGCGGCAAGCGGATTCTTGAATGAAAAAAGAGACATGCCTATAAGTATAGTCCAGCTAAAAAAACCCGGCAAGATCTCAAAAAACCTTTCGATGGCCTTTTCTCTTCCTCTCAACCTGTGGCGTGAATAATGAAATTTCATTGCTCTTGGACCACCTTATCTTTTAAGCGTTCCTTTTTCTTGTCTTTTGCCTCTTTTACCTTTAATGGCTGTTGATCAATGATATCTAAGCTGTAGAGTTTTGATGATATGTAATCAAGATAATAAAGCGTGCCCGCCTCTTCTATGTAAAAAAGCGACTTATTCGGATTAACCCTTATCAGCCCATCAAGATGTGGCGGGCCTGACTCCTCCATCTCAATAAGCCAAGCCTGATCCTTGTCGCGGAAAAGAATATGTGAATCCTCATACGCCCAGAATGCCTGCTCAATATTAATTCCCTTTACGTCAACCCATAAAAGCTCTGGGCCCTTCTCAAAGGTAATGCCTTCAATAATCTCGGTAAGAAAATTAACAATACCTATTCTCTTGCGCTCCCACAGTAGGAGCCTCCTGTTCTTTTGATAAAAAGAACTGCCCTTGACTCCGTCATCTGTAAACCTGTAAGGAAGGTGATTAGTGATAAGTTCCCCCTTATCGCTGATAAATAATATTATATCATTTGATACAGGACGGATAGCAAAGAACCCTTTATTGGCAAAAAGCGATTCGCTTATATATTTATCATCAAGTAAGGTCTCAGGTGAGCCCTTATCAAGATTTGCCCGAGTTAATACATAATCGCTGCTAAGGGAATAAATCTTCTTGTTATAAAAACCGAAACCCGCGACATCGGTAATATATCTTGGATAGAGAGCCTTGTTCGCGATATCTATCATATTAAGATAGCCCTTTTGAAAAGAGAATATCTGCCTGGGGTGAGCAGGGTCCCAATCTATTTTTTCAGGATGCTCGGTAAATAAATCTGAAATATCCGCTAAAAAAGGCTTATCCTGATTAGGCTCAACATAGAGGTATCTTTTGCCTGCATCTGAATTCAGATAAAAAAGCATGCCAGCGGATCCATCGACCGTATAAAGATCTAAAACTGTCATGCTATCGTAATCTGAGGCATCCTCTAATAGTGGGTACAGCTTAGCGCTTCCTGTATAATAAACGACCCAGTCTTTAAGTGCCGGGCTTTTTTTCAATAAAAAGAAATTCATCCCTTTTAAAGGTATCATGTCTTCATACCGTTGATCCAGAAGCAGCTTGGGCTGGCGCTTTTTAGGTATAAGCAGTATCTTATCAAAGACACTCGCATTGTTTGGGGTGACTCTGATATCATGGGACCAGTCAAGATAGGTATCCATTGAAATCTTTATGACATAATCAGCCGGATCAAGATCCTGCAGGGTGGTTGGTGTTTTTAGTTGGGTAGGCACATCATTAATAGATATAGACGCGCCGGGAGGTACAGTTGAAAGGTATATGAGGCCGGTCTTTGCAATAGGCTCTACTGAACTTGGTTTTAACATAAAACCAAAAGCATAGAGCAATATTAAGGGGCAAGCTATCAAATAGATGATAAGAAATATATAGAAAAATACTTTTCTCAGTAAAAGCATTGGCCCTTTTTCTTGTTCTCGATATCAGGTTTACAATTTACGGTATCTTAATTCCAGATTATATACTATTACTAAATATTTTACAGTGAGGAATTTAGTATGTCAATAATATCCTGCTTATTAAGCTTTTTAAATGAGCCGACTTCTCCATAATGTTTTATAGCCTTATCCGCCATCTCCTCAAACATATCTCCCGGTATATCTATTTCCTCTAAAGAGACGGGCATGCCAAGAGATTTAAAGAAATTCTTGGTTCTTGAAATCGCCTCTTTGGCAATATCCATCGGATTGTTTCCCGCGTCTATTCCCCATACATTTACGCCATAAGCAGCCAGCTTTGAAACGGTTTGACTGCTTAAAACGTTTTTCATCCAATTAGGTATTATAATCGCGAGTCCTGCCCCATGAGTAATATCATATATCGCGCTAAGCTCATGTTCTATGCCATGTGACGCCCAGTCATTATTTTTGCCAAGACCTATCAGTCCGTTTAGGGCTAATGTTCCTGCCCACATGATATTCGACCTTGCCTGGTAATCATTTGGGCATTCCAGAACAACAGGCCCATATTTTACGCAAACCCTAATAAGTGCCTCCGCAATCCCATCCTGTACATCAGTGGCCTCTGTTTGGCTAAAATACTGCTCAAAGATATGCACCATGATATCAACGATGCCCGCGGCTGTATGATATCTATTTACCGTGAATGTGTATTCAGGATCAAGGATTGAAAATTGTGGCTGTATATACGGGGTACAAAGAGCGAGCTTTTGCTTTGTATTAACGTTTGTTATTACAGAGTTTCCATTCATCTCTGTACCTGTTGCTGCTAAAGTAAGAACACAACCGACATTAAGCGCGCCTTTTGGTTGCGCCTTTCTTGTAAAGAAGTCCCAGCAGTCGCCATCATATACAGCCCCCGCAGCGATCGCCTTTGAGGCATCTATAACACTTCCGCCTCCAACACCAAGGACTAAATCAATGCCATCTTTTCGGCACATCTCTACACCCTTATAAGCGCTTTCGATCCTCGGGTTTGGCTGTATGCCTGAGAGCTCCTTGTAATCAAGACCCGCTCCATTAACCTGCGCAAGCACCTGATCGTATATACCATTAGACCTGACGCTTCCCGAACCTGTCACAATTAAGGCTCGCTTATACTTACCCTCAAGCTCCTGCTTGAGCGAGGAAACCTCTCCTTTGCCAAAATAGAGCGCTGTTGGTATGTAATATTTGAAATTTTGCATACTTATTTTATTTCTCCTGCTTTTTTAAGTGCGATCTTTACGCAGACAGAACCTATGACCTCTGATATTACTGTTGCGCCTATTACAACGGCTACTATGATATCAGCAAAACCGACAAACGCGGGGTTCTGCTTCATTAAAAGCGCTAAACCTACTACGATACCCCCGTAAGGTATTAGCCCACCTGCTGTATATTTCTTTACATTGCTTGATGATTTCGCGATAGCGGCGCCGCAAATTGTACCTGTTACCTTGCCGATGCCTCGGAAGAGAACGAAAAAGATGATAAGAATAGCAGCTGTTGGCAGTACTAAAAAATCAAGCTGCATGCCACTTACCGTAAAGAAGACAAGGAATATCAATTCTTCGGTATAACGCTCAAGGACCTTAAATATTTTCTCCTGCTTAGGATTAAAATTAACCACGACAACGCCCATGACCATAGTGGCTAAAAGCGCATCACATTTTAAGGCGTTCGCGATACCAAAGCAGCATGAAAGAAGCCCGAATATAACAACTATCAACACACCTTCGCTCTCCTTTGACACAATCTTTGTGACAATATTTAAGAGCGATCCGAATAACGCACCCATAACGAGTGAGCCGGATATTATCATAAGTGGCACAGCGATAGATGAGTAAAGGCAAAAAGGCGCGTTTGTCGCGAAGCTCTGAGCTATTACAATAGCGAGGCTGAAATTCATAATGCCCAGCGCGTCGTCAGAGGCGGCAACGCCCATTATAGTTGATGTAACATCTCCCTTAGCCTTATACTCATGGGTGATTGCCAGAGCAGGCGTAGGATCTGTCGGAGAAGCGATACAGCCTGCTAATATGCTAAGAGGGATATAGGTACTGAACCAGCCTATTGTCGGTCCGCTTATAAAGAAGTGCGTTATCGCCAAGAATCCTATCACAACCGCTAAAAAAGCGAACTCCGCTTCACAGATAGTAATCCATATAATGCCATTGCCGAGTTTTTTTAGCCTTGAATACTGAAGTGTGCCGCCGATTGAGAAAGTGATAAAGCAAAGCGCCAGATTAATTATAAGATTGGTATGGCTCGTCGCGGCATGTGGCATAAAACTCATTATATCCGGATTTAAAAAAATACCGGCCAGGATATAGCCAGTAACTTTTGGCAATTTTAGCTTTATAGCTATCTCGCCAAAAATAAAACCGACAATAACTATTATGCCTACTGCCAATACAGGATCCATATAGCCTCTCCTATCTATAATATTGTAACAACATTATCGCGATAAAAATAATACCTAAAGTTGCCATGCTAACGACAATGCCTATTTTAAACCAGCTTAAAAAACTTATCGTAATATGCCTTTTCTTCTCCAGGCTTCCGATTGCTATTATATTAGCGGTTGAACCGATAATAGTAATATTTCCTCCGAAGCACGCGCCAAAAAGCAGCACCCACCATAAGACGTTCTTTGTACCAAGGATAAGGTTTAAGCTCTGTATTACCGGGATAGAGCCTGCCACTACAACGACATTATCGAGCGCGCTCGATATGAATGCACTGCCAAAAAGGATAGTGGCGATAAGCGCGATCCTGCTCTCTGATACAAGGAAAAGGAGTTTCTGCGCCAGGATCTCAGCAACGCCGGTTGAGGCTAATATACCTGCCTGCGCGAACAAGAACATAAAAAAAAGCAGGGTCCACCACTCTACGTCATGCTCTATATAGCTCCTTGCCTTTTCCCTGCGCCAAACCATAATAATCGCTGACGATAAAAGGGGTGCTATAAGTAGCACTGTATTTGGCTCTAGCCCCAGGGCCATTTCAATGCGATAATGCAAAGCTATGAGCATAAGCGTCGCCCCTGAGATGATAAAGCCTATCTTTAGCCTCTTCTCAGTAGGCACGGATAGTAGCTGCACAAGCATATCATTAGGCCCGTATTCCGCTATTTTTTTATCAAGTTCTTGGATAGGTTTTCTAAATATAAAAAGTAATAACGCTGTCAAAACAAAAAGCGACAATATCATAAGCGGAAAGGCATATACGATAAAATGCTCAAAAGAAAGGTGTGCCTTTGCCGCTATCATTATGCCTATCGGATTTCCTATTACAGTCCCTGCGGAACCGATATTCGTAGCTAATACTGACGCTATAATAAATGGGACCGGATCTACCTCAAAGTAATCACTCAACTCCAGGATAACCATTATCATAAATAGTAT
>Ga0307929_1001632_pt1 | contig 16270 bp, 8 predicted proteins | sample AceLakmetage1330_FD_203160 | JGI IMG/M metagenome (GOLD analysis project Ga0307929, IMG submission 203160) | Saline water microbial communities from Ace Lake, Antarctica - #1330 | ecosystem: Environmental > Aquatic > Non-marine Saline and Alkaline > Saline | place: Antarctica: Ace Lake...
ATCAATCCCGTGGCATGTGCCTGAGACCGGCTGATGGTGACGTCGGTCAGCCTACTGCGTGCAAACAGCAGGAAAAAGCCGCACCCTGCGAGACAGAAAACCACCAGTGACGCATCCGAGAGAACCAACAGGGACGCAACTGTCGCGCTGCTGGCATCAGCGCTCTGGCTGATATCGGGGAGTGTCGTTTCCGACGAACTTTGAGAAACCTGAAACAAACCGCGCCTATGAATTTCCATTGGGAATATTGCCGGCGCGCGGGGCCGTTGGCCCGCCACTTATCCCCTTCGGCCGGTAAGACCAGAAGGTGGCAGATCAAATCTATACACGGGAATTCAAGGCAAAGAAACGGCAAATTATCAGTCGGATCCACTGCAGCCAGATTATTGCTGCTTGCCGCAATCTCGCTCTGCGAGCGATTGTACGGTTTACTCAGGCTTTAAACTCAATTGATTGCCGAGATGCGCTGTTCATCTGAACGCCCCTTGGTGTCCGGGCTGACAATACTGTCCAGAGCGCCCCGCCACCGGGCATGCCACTGCGATGCCTGGCGAGCGTTTCCACCGGATACGGCATGCACCCAGCCTTCATAAGCGGTTTGCACAGATGCCACAGCACGCGGCTCCATATCGGCCGCCTCTGAGGTAATCAGGGCAAAGGTTTCCGCATATTCCGCCGGCGGCCCATTGTTTTCCCAGGCGCTTACGTCCGCATTCGCAGGGATCGGCAGCGAATAAGTTTCGCCGCCGGCCAGCACCTGCTGGGCTCTTGCTTTGAAATAGGCCGCGCAGCCACGGTCGCCCGTCGCGAGACAATCATTGGCGCGATCAATCAACGCGTCACTCAGGGCGATAACAAAAACTTCGCCGTCTTCCTGCAGGGCGTCACGATCAAACGCCTCAATCTGCAAGGGTGCGCTTGTGTCTGAGAAGGTTTCGGCGCGCGCGGAGACCAGAAGGGCGGCGCTGGCAGCGACAACTATCAGGGGCTGGATGAGTTTGTGTTTTATGGTGGTAAAACACCTGCAGCAGGTGATTGTTCCTGGGGCCAGAATTAGCGGCGACCGTCTTCGGTGGCCCCCTTAAGACCTGCATTGCCCGGCGTCCTGCGGGAACAATTCACAAACTCCACTGTTAGATACACATGCATCTTCAAGAGGGGCCTCCCGCTCTCTCGCTGTTGAGCGTTGTGACGGCGCTGAACGACCAGGATGCGTAATCAAGAATGGAGCCGAACATGTTGAACCGCATCAAACAGGGCACAAGAAGTCGCTCATTTGGCATGACTGCCGCGCTGCTGGCCGCGGGTCTCTTTCTGACCGCCTGCAACACGATTGAAGGCGCTGGCCGCGACATTGAAGCGACTGGCGAAACCATCTCCGACGCCGCCAAAGATGCGAAGAACTAGGCTCCAATTTTCCAAACCATCTGATGCTGCACCGGACTGTAGGCTGCCCCCCAGCCTTGCAGCGCCGCGCACCAACCAACCAACTGAAAGGAATTACCGATGAGCAATACTGTTCTCAAAGGCAAATGGCATGAACTCAAGGGAAGCGCCAAGGCAAAATGGGGCGAGCTGACCAATGACGAGATCGATCAGGTTGACGGCGATGCAGAACGGCTGATTGGGCTTGTTCAGCAGAAATACGGCAAAGCCCGCGATGCCGCCGAGAAGGAAGTCAACGACTGGATTTCCAGTTAGTATCGGAGGTCACGTGCACTACTGGATCATGTCCTTTTTCTTCCTGTCCATTGTAGCAGTTGCACTTGGTCTTGGCGGTGTAATCACCGGGATGGCCTGGGTAGGGCAGGGGGTTGTGGTTCTGTTTATTATCGCGCTTATCGCCGGGTTTGCGATGCATGTGATGAATGATCAGGACAATACGAGATAGCACGCCACTGAGACAGGCTGGCTGCAGATGCGGCCAGCCTGTTTTCTCATCTTCAACATTTGAAGGATTCCACCGTGGCAGACGACAAGCTTCAACATGCGGTTACCCGCAACATGCTTCTTGGCGTCCTGGTTGCCTGCGCGGCTCTGACACTCATTGCAATTGCCGCACCGGTCACAACACCCATTATCATGGCCGCATTCCTCGCCTCGGTGCTTCGCAGCCCCGTGCGCATGCTGGTGCGCTGGCGGTTGCCGCGGCCGCTGCTGGAACAACCATCACAATTCTTGATGGCCCGACAGTGCTCGGGACGGTAGCCGCAGATGGTACCGGTGCCTGGCAGTTTGCAACTGCCGGACTGGCCGATGGGCCACACAGCTTTACCGCCACTGCGAGCAATCTCGGCGGCACGGCTAGCCCCGCATCCGATGCCCTGGTGGTAACCATCGATACTGCGGCGCCAGCGGCACCGGTCATTACCGGCTTCTCCGACGATAGTGCAGCAGCCGGCGATGGCATTACCAACGACAACACCACAACCCTGACCGGCACGGCGGAAGCGGGGGCTACGGTTGAGATATTCGATGGGGCCACATCTCTTGGCACGGTGACGGCCACAGGTGCCGGCGTGTGGAGCTTTACAAGCGCCGCGCTTACCGATGGCGCGCACAGCTTCACAGCCACAGCAACGGATGCAGCCGGCAATGTGAGCGTGGCGTCAGCCGCACTGGCTCTCTCCATTGACACAGCCGCACCGGCAGCGCCGGTCATTTCCAGCTTCTCCGACGACACGGGGACAGCCAATGACGGCATCACATCCGATTCAACCCTGACGCTGACCGGCACCGCAGAAGCCAATGCGACTGTGGAGATCTTTGACGGTGCCAGCTCCCTAGGCACGGTAACGGCCACGGCCGGCGGCACATGGTCGTTCACGACTGCCGGTCTGGGCGATGGTGCACACAGCTTTACCGCGCGTGCGGCAGATATGGCAGGCAATGAGGGTGCACGTTCCACAGCATTGAACGTGACTGTTGATACCTCGGCACCGGCAATCGCGATTACCACGCCGATCTCCGGGGATGACCTGGTCAACGCCGCCGAAGACAATGCGCTTTTCGTCTCCGGCACAGCAGCCGGCGCGCAAACCGTCAACGTCACATTCCGCGACGGGGCGGGTGCGACAGTAACCGGGACGGCCGCCGTCAGCGGTGCGGGCGCCTGGACACTGCCTGTCGCGGATATTTCAGCGCTTCAGAACGGCACCATTACCGTTGAAGCCTATGCGACAGATGCGGCCGGCAATCAGTCTGGCACCGTGTCCCGGACAATTACGCTGGATAACGCGGCCCCGGCTGCGCCGGTGATTACCGGGTTCACGGAGAACTCCGGCAACGGTGCCGACGACACCACCAATGACAACACGCCGACCCTGACAGGCACGGCCGATGCGGGGGCGACCATTGAGATATTCGAAAGCGGCGCATCGCTTGGCACCACCACCGCCGATGGTTCGGGCGCATGGTCGTTCACCACTGCGGTCCTCACAGACGGGGTGCATTATCTCGCCGCACAGGCATCCGATGCCGCTGGTAACCGGAGCGCACAGTCAGCAATTCAGAATGTCCTTGTGGATACGGTGGCTCCGGTCCTGACAATCACCACACCAATCTCCGGGGATGGTCTGGTCAATGCTATCGAAGATGGTCTTCTCAGCGTCTCCGGCACGGCTCCGGGTGCCCAGACCATCAGCGTGACATTCCGCGATGCGGGCGGCGCAACGGTTACGGGCACGGCCATCGCCAATGGCGTCGGTGCATGGACACTGCCCGGCGCGGATATTTCGGCCCTTCAGAATGGCACCATTACCATCGAAGCCTATGCCACGGACCAGGCGGGCAACCAGTCCACCACCGTTTCGCAGACCGTGACGCTCGACAATGTTGCCCCGGCGACACCCGTCATCTCCGGCATCTCGGAAGATACCGGCGTGCCCGGCGACCAGATGACAAGCGACGAGACGGTAACGCTGACAGGCAGTGCCGAGGCGGGTGCGACGGTAGAAGTCTTCGACAATGGTGTCTCACTTGGCACGGCGACGGCGAGCGGAGCGGGGGTGTGGACATTCACCACCGAGGTGCTGACGGAAGCCACACACACGATCACGGTCCAGTCGACGGATGCTGCCGGGAACAAGAGCCCGATTTCTTCTTCCTTCGGCCTGACGATCGATACCACCGCACCGACCGTCGCCATCACCTCACCGATTCAAACCGACAATGTCGTCAATGCTGCCGAGGACGGCTCGGTTACCGTGTCGGGAACGTCGACCGGCGGGCAGAGGGTCTATGTCACCTTCCGCGACGGCGCAGGCGCAACAGTTACCGAACAGGCCTTCGTTGGCGGCACCAGCTGGACACTTACAAGCTCGGACATCTCCGGACTTCAGAACGGCCCGATCACCGTCGAAGCCTATGCGGTTGACCAGGCCGGCAACCAGTCCGGCACCGCGACACAGACTATTACACTGGACAATATCGCGCCTGCGGCACCGGTCATCACGACAACACCGGCCGGCCAGACGGCGGACAACACGCCGACATTCTCCGGCACCGCCGAGGCGGGCACGACCGTCAATATCTATGCGGGCGGTCTCATCGTTGCGACAGGCACCGCGGACGGCAGTGGCAACTGGACCGCGACAACGGGAGTTCTTTCTGACGGCTACACGTCCTTCACCGCCCGGGCGACGGATAGTGCGGGCAATCAGGGCCCGGCGTCCGGGTCCGTTGTCTTGATCATTGACACGACGCCGCCCGGCGTTCCCGCCATTACGGGCTATACGAGCGACACGGGCATTTCCGGTGACGACATCACCAATGACGCGACGCTGACACTCAGTGGCACTGCGCAGGCCGGATCATCCCGCGTGGTCATCTATGACAATGGTGTGGAACTCGGCACAGCCGTTGTCAGCGGTGGCACCTGGACATACACAACAGCAGCGCTGGACGACGGTGCGCACAGCCTGACCGTTGCGGCACGTGACTATGTGGGCAATGAAAGCGGCCCCACCGCAGGGCTGGCCGTCACCATCGACACGACGGCGCCCGGCGCACCGTCAATCACAGGATTTTCTGACGATACAGGGGTATCGGGCGACGGGATCACCAGCGACACGACACTCACCCTCACAGGCACCGCCGAAGCAGGCGGTACGGTCGAAATTTTCCGCGCCGGTGTCTCCATCGGCACGGCGTCAGTTGACGGGGCCGGTGACTGGAGCTTCACCACCGGTGTTCTGACCAGCGGCGCACAGAGTTTCACGGCGCGGGAGACGGATGCACAAGGCAATACAGGCGCATTGTCCGGCACCTTTGCCGTGACTATCGACACGATAGCGCCGCCAGCGCCGGTGATTATAGGATTCTCGGACGATACCGGCATACAAGGCGATCGCATTACCAGCGACACGACGCTGACCCTGACGGGAACAGCGCTTGCCAACAGCACCATCGAGATATTCGACGGTGCCGTTTCGCTGGGCACGGTCACCGCCAACGGGGCAGGGGCGTGGAGCTTTGCAACAGCTACGCTGACGACCGGTAGCCACGATTTTACGGCGACCGCATCAGACGCTGCAGGCAACACTGGCAGCGCCTCGGCAGTGCTTGCAATCACGGTGGATACGGTGGCCCCGGCGGCACCTGTCCTGACCGGCATTTCCAGTGATACGGGCGCATCCGCCACAGACGAAATCACCTCCGACACAACGCTGACGATCAGCGGCACAGCGGTTGCCTTTGCAACCATCGAAGTGTTTGACGGTGCCACATCGCTCGGCACCGTGCAGGCTGCCAGCAACGGCGCCTGGAACTTTGCCACTGGAACGCTTACCGAAGGCCCGCACAGCTTTACGGCAACAGCGACGGGTGCTGCGGGCCTCACAAGTGCAGCCTCTGCGGCACTGCCTGTGACAATCGACACAACAGCCCCGTCCACCCCAGTCATTACCGGCTTCTCGGATGACACAGGCAACCCGGACGGCCAGACATCGGACAACACGCTGACCTTCACGGGCACGGCTGATGCGGGCGTCACGGTCAGTATCTTCGTGGGCGCGCAAGTGGTGGCCACAGGCGTAGCGGACGGCAGCGGCAATTGGACGGCAACGACCGGCGAACTGACCGATGGCTACCGGAACTTCAATGCACGCGCCGAGGATGCTGCGGGCAATCTGAGCCCCATGTCGGCGCCCACCATCGTCATCATCGACACGACGCCCCCGGGCATTCCCGCAATTACCGGGTACAGCACCGACAGCGGTGTGCCGGGCGACGATCTGACCAATGACACGACGTTGACGATCACCGGTACAGCGCAGGCAGGGTCATCGCGTGTCGTGATCTACGATGGCGGCATCGAGCTTGGCACGGCTGTCGTGAGTGGCGGAACGTGGAGCTTCACCGCAGCGGCACTGGCCGATGGGCCCCACGACTTTACGGCTGCGGCGCTCGACTATGTTGGCAATGAAAGTGCCCAGACCGGTGCACTGACGGTCACCATCGACGCCACGGCACCGGGCGCGCCGGCGATCACCGGCTTTTCCGACGACACAGGCACCCCTGGCGACGGCTTCACGTCGGACACAACCCTGACATTGACCGGTACGGCAGCGGCTGCTGCCACTGTCACGATCTATGACGGTGCCACACTGCTTGGCACCGCGACCGCCAATGGCGGCGGCAACTGGACTTTCAATACGGCGGAGCTCAGTGAGGGTGCGCATAGCTTCACTGCCACGGCGACGGATGCTGCCGGCAATGCATCAGCGGCCAGCCCCAGCCTAGGCGTGACTGTCCAGCTGACAGTTACGACCACCCCGGTCATCACCGGCTTTTCGGATGATACCGGCAATACCGGCGACAACCTTACGTCCGATACAAGTCTGATCCTGACGGGGACGGCTGAAGCCGGTGCCAGCGTTGAAGTTTTCAGAAGTGCCGTCTCGCTGGGCACGACCACTGCCGATGGCAGCGGCAACTGGAGCTTCGCTACAGCAACTTTGTCTGAAGGATCACACGCCTTCACAGCCCGCGCGACAGCACCCGGCGGCTCCGCGAGTGGGCATTCCACGCAAGTGACGATTGCTATTGATACGACGGCGCCCGGCATCACGCTCTCATCGCCGGTGTCCGGTGACGGGGTGATCAATGCCTCCGAGCAGACGAATGTTTCGCTCTCAGGCACAGCCCCCGGCGGACAGCAAGTGGAAATCACATTCCGTGATTCAGGTGGTGCCACGGTTACAGCAGTTGCCACCACTAATGGGGTTGGCGCATGGACGCTAGGATCAACCGACATTTCCAGCCTTCAGGACGGCACCATCACGATTGAAGCAATTGGTGTCGATGCGGCGGGCAATCGCTCGACTATGGCAACGCAATCAATCACGCTTGATACCGTGCGCCCCGATACGCCTGTAATCACCGGCATGTCCGATGACACGGGATACAGCGCCACCGACCATCAGACATCGGACCAGACGCTGACCTTCACCGGCACGGCCGGGGCAGGAGAAACCGTCAATATCTATCTGGCGGGCAGCATCGTTGCGACTGGTATCGCCGACGGCACAGGTGCATGGACCGCGACAACCGGCACCATTGCCGAAGGCTACCAGACCTTCTCCGCACGGGCGGTGGATGCGGCGGGCAATCAGAGTCTGGCGTCGAGCGGCTTTGTCGCCATCATTGATACGACAACCCCTGACACACCCGTCATAACCGGTTACAGCAATGACAGCGGGACGCCCGGGGACGGCCTGACAAATGACACCACCCTCGCCATCTCCGGCACCGGCGTCTCTGGCACGACAGCTGTTGTTTACGACAATGGCGTTGAAATCGGCACGGTGCAGATCAATGGCGGCACATGGACCTTCAATTCACCAACACTGGCAGAAGGCGACCATAGCTTCACGGTGACGGCGCGCGACACGGCAGGCAATGAAAGTGCGGCCACCCCGGCGCTTGATGTCACGATTGATGTCACCGCACCGGCTGCCCCTGCCATTGCCACCGTATCGGATGACAACGGACCGGTGAGCACGTACGCCACCAGCGATACTGTCGTCGTCGCGGGTACGGCGGAAGCGGGTGCGACGGTCAATGTCTATGTCGCAGGCAATATCGTCGCCACGGGTATTGCCGATGGCAGCGGCAACTGGTCGGCGACCACCAGCTCGCTGCCTGATGCCTATACAAGCATCACCGCGCGCGCGGTGGATGCGGCCGGCAACAACAGCCCTGTGTCCGGCGCAAAGATCATCTTTATCGACACGCTGCCCCCCGGCATCCCGGAAATTACCGGCTTCACCAATGATACGGGCGTCCCCGGCGACGGCATCTCGAGCTATTCCTGGACACAGCTTTCAGGCACGGCCGCAGCGGGCACATCACGTGTCGTCATCTATGACAATGGCGTCGCACTCGGCACCGCGCAGGTCAGTGGCGGGACATGGACATTTACAGCCAGCCCGCTGAGTGAAGGCGTTCATAGCCTGACAGCTGCAGGGCAGGATTACCCCGGCAATGAGAGCGCGCAGAGTGCGGCGACGGTCTTTACGGTTGACCTCACAATCCCTGACGCACCGGTCATCACTGGCTATAGCGACGATACCGGTACGCCAGATGACGGACGTACCGGCGATAATACACTTGCCGTAAGCGGCACCGCAGAAGCGGGTGCCAGCATTGAGGTCTTTGATCTCGGCGTTTCAATCGGCACAACAACAGCCGATGCAGGCGGCAACTGGACCTACTCAACGGCTGCCCTTGGCGAAGGTGTTCACCGTTTCACGGCACAAGCCACAGATGCAAGCGGCCGCACCGGCAGCACTTCCAATGCGGTGCTGATCGCAGTTGATCTCACAGCGCCGGATGCGCCGGTCATCACCGGCTACAGTGACGACACGGGCCCCACGGGCGACGGCATCACCGGCGACACGACACTGACGCTCACCGGCACGGCCGAGGGCAACTCGGTTGTGGAGATATTCGACGGTGCGACATCGCTTGGCACCACCACCGCAGCGGGCAATGGCGCCTGGACATTTACGACCAGCGAACTGGCGGAAGCCGCGCACAGCTTTACGGCTCGGGCGATAGATGTGGTGGGCAATGAAAGTGCGGCTTCCGCTGCACTGGACGTGACCGTGGACACAACGCCTGCGGCCGCCACGGCAACGCCTGTGATTACAAGCATTACGGACGATACGGGGACGCCGGGCGATGGCGTTACCCTCGACACAACGCTGACAATTATCGGGACCACCGTCGCCGGAGCCATCGTGGAAGTATTCGACGGCGCCACTTCGCTGGGGACGGTAATTGCCACTGGCACGGGCACATGGTTCTTCAGCACCGCCGTGCTGGGAGAAGGTGTTCACAGCTTCACGGCAACCGCAACAGCGTCAGGCCTGTCCACCAGCACCGCGTCCGCCGCCTTCGATGTCACCATCGATACGACGGGTCCCGCCGCGCCGGTCATCAGCGGAATTGCCGATGATGGGGGCAGTGTGAGCAGCCAGACATCCGACAACACGCTGACCTTCACAGGCACGGCGGAGGCCGGTTCGACGGTTTATGTCTATGGCGCAGGTGCCGCCGTGGTGGCGACCGCTATCACGGACGGGTCCGGTGACTGGACGGCAACCAGCGGCGCGCTGGCGGAGGGGTACACCAGCTTCTATGCGCAGGCAGTGGACATCGCCGGCAATTACGGCCCGACCTCCACGTCAACGGTCGTCATCATCGACACGACGGCACCGGATGCACCGGTTATCACCGGCTTCTCGGATGACACGGGCACCTCCGGCGATGGTGAAACCACGGATACAACGCTGGTCATTTCAGGAACTGCGGCAACGGGAACGTCAACGGTCGTCATCTATGACAACGGCCTGGAAATAGGGACAGCGGCGGTATCCGGCGGCAACTGGGCCTTCAATACCGCAACACTTGCTACCGGCAATCACAGCTTCACGGCTGCGGGCCGAGACTATGTGGGTAACACCAGCACGGCATCCGCAGCTGTGGATGTGAGCATCGTCGAGGCGGTTATTCCAGCGGTGCCGGTCATCACCAGCATTTCCGAGGACACCGGCTATTCCACCGGGGACAAACAGACGAACGACACGACGCCGACCATCTTTGGCACGGCTGACGCAGGTGTGATTGTGCGGATCTATATTGGCGGGGCATCCGTGGGTACAACCACAGCGGATGGTAGCGGAGACTGGAGCTTTACCACCGCCGAACTCTCCGATGCATATCATTATGTAACGGCGCGCGCCGAGGATGGCGCGGGCAATAACAGCGCCCGGACCGGCACGACATATGTGCTGATTGATTCCTCAGCTCCCGGAGCGCCCGTCATCACGACGCCGGTTGCGGGCGACGGCATCGTCAATGCATCCGAAGATGGGTATTTCAATGTGTCCGGCACCGCTGTCGGCCTCACATATCGGGTGCATGTCACCTTCACAGATGGCGCAGGCGCCAAGGTGACCGGCATTGCGCAGGCAAGTGGAACCAGTTGGACGCTTTCCGGAGCCAATATCTCCGGCCTGCAAAATGGGACTATCACCGTCGATGCCGTTTCCGAAGACCGGGCAGGCAATCTGTCTGTCACGGCAACCGAAACCATTACGCTGGACAATGTTGCGCCCGCCGTTCCGGTCATTTCCGGGTTCACCGACGACACCGGCATTCCCAACGGCCAGACATCGGACACGACACCAACCTTCACCGGCACGGCGGAAGCGGGGATGACGGTCAATCTTTATCTTGCCAGCGCCATCATCGCCACCACCACAGCCGATGGAAGCGGTAACTGGACAGCTACATCCAGCGTGCTGGCGGAGGGCTATCATTACATCACCGCCAAGGCCGTAGACGCGGCAGGCAATCTGAGTGCCCCCACCGGGATCACAATCGTCTGGGTGGACACGACGGCGCCCGCAGCACCGACGCTTACCGGCTTCTCAACCGACACTGATGTCATCGGCGACGGGATCACATCCGACAATACGATCACCCTCACCGGCACGCGGCCGGGTGGCACATTGGTGGCTATTTTCGACAATGGCGTGGAAATCGGCGAAGTGCCGATGACAGGGTCATCGTGGTCCTTCACCACCGGCATTTTGGCTGACGGCGAGCACAGTTTCACCGTCGCGGCACGCGATGGTGCAGGCAATGACAGTGTGCCGACGGCGGCACTGCCGATCACGATTTCTTCTGCATCACTGCCAGCCGCATCGACGTTAATGTTTACCGCCACAGAGGATACGTCCGGCAGCGACACCTACACGATTGATGATCCCCTGATCACGTCGCTTAGCGGCGGCGGCGGGACTGATACGCTGGCATTCACCGCGACAGGCGCACCCACGCCAGTTCTGGATTTTACCCTGATCGATAATGGGGCGGTAAGCGGCATCGAGCAGATCAGCATGGCAGACGGCAATGCCCAAGCCCTGAATTTGACGGCCGCCGACATTCTCGCAATGTCCGACAATGTGGTGAATATCGGCGGCACTGACGTGACCCGGCTTACGGTATTTGGCGACGCGAATGACAGTGTCAGCACAGGTGATACCGGCTGGTCTGCCGATGGCACGGATACAGTTGACGGGGCAACGTTTGACGTCTTCAACAACGGTACGGCGCAGCTTTACGTAGAGGCTGATGTGGCGGCAACAGTCGCAGCCGGGGCGGTGGCGTAGGTGTCCGTTCAGGGCGCAATGGTGCATCGGGGGGCTGCTGCCGGTACCGACTATCTACCGGCACTGGTGGCCGCGCTTGCCTTCTTCGGCAAGAGTTCGCCCTCCAACGCATTGATCGCAGGATTGCCGCTGGATGAGGGCCGGCTTGGGTCCGCACATCTTCCCGAAGCTGCGGCACGCGCCGATGTTCTGGTCATGCAACTCGCCAAACAGGCCAAAGACGTGTCGCGCTCCGAGCTGCCTGCGGTGACACTGATTGGGCGCGGCGAAGGCGAGGGCGATGCGGTGGCCCTGCTGGCGCGGCGCGGAACCGGCTTCATGGTTGCGCGCGGCGAGGCGGAGCCGTTCTGGCTTCCCGATCAGGCGCTTGATCCGGCAACACCGGTTCTGCGCCTCAAGCCCGCCTTCTATTTCGACCAGCGCAGTCTGCCGATTGATCTTGAGCAGCCGCAGCAATGGTTCAAGGGGTCACTGCTGGCCAACCGCGACCTCTACGGCTTTGCCATTCTCGCGGGGCTATTCGTCAATCTGGCCACCATCGCCATCTCCATGTTCACCATGGCGGTTTATGACCGGGTGATCCCCAACAATGCGATGGCAAGCCTTGTGGCGCTGGTCATCGGCATATCGGTGATCGCGCTGACGGATATGGGGCTCAAGGTCATTCGCGGTTATCTGGTGGATGCGGCGGGACGGCGCTTCGATGTGACGGTGGGGGCACGCATCTTCGCGCGCCTGCTGGCGCTGCGCGGCGAGGCGCGGCCGCAATCCTCCGGTGCGCTCGCCAATGTGGTGCGCGAGTTTGAGACGGTGCGTGATTTCTTCACGTCCGCCACGCTTGTGGGGCTCGGTGACGTGCCCTTCGTCTTCTTGTTCCTGCTGATCATCTGGTGGATTGCCGGAGCCGTGGTGCTGGTGCCGATTGCCGGTATCCTGCTCATGATCGGGGTGGGGCTGCTGCTGCAAAAGCCATTGTCGAAGGCGGTCTCCCGCGCGTTCCGGGAAGCCTCGCAAAAGGCGGCCTTCCTGCACGAGGCTGCCAGCGGCATCGACACCATCAAGGCCATCAACGCGCAGGCCTGGGCGCGCCGCCAATGGGAAGCGCTGATGGTGCAATCCGCCGAGACGAGCCTTGTCTCCCGCGGCTGGTCCAACCTGTCTGTCACCCTGACCGGCGGCACGGCCAGCTTTGTTACCATCTTCACCGTTACAATCGGCGCCTTGCTGATTGCCGGTGGCAGCATCACCTCAGGTGCACTGATCGCCGCCGTCATTCTGTCCGGCCGCGCCATCGCCCCCTTTGCGCAGGTCGCCAATCTCATGGCACGCTGGCAGCAGACCAAGCTGGCCGTCGAGGCGCTCGACAAGCTGATGGATGCGCCGACCGAAGAACAACCGGGCCAGATCCAACATGTGACAGGGCCCGGCGCGCTGTCGTTCCGCGACGTGAAATTCGCATACCCGTCCGCCGCCGCTGACATCCCGGCCGCAGCGGCACTGGATAATGTCAGCTTTGACGTGGCGGCCGGCGAATGCGTGGCCATTCTGGGCCGCGTCGGCTCCGGCAAATCCACAGCGCTCAAGCTGGCGCTCAATCTGCACGCGCCGGAATCCGGCCATGTGCTGCTCGACGGGGTGGATGTCAGACAAATACACCCAGCGGCCCTGCGCGCCGCCATCGGCACGGCAGGGCAGGAGGCTGTCCTGTTTCACGGCAGCATTCGCGACAATCTGCTGGCGGCCAATCCCGGTCTCGACGACGCGGCCCTTCTGCAAGCGGTGAAATGGGCAGGGCTGGAAGATCTTCTGCAACGCTCGGTCAGCGGATTGCAGACGCAAGTGGGTGAGCGGGGCATGCGGCTCTCCGGTGGTGAACGGCAGGCCGTATCGCTGGCGCGGGCCCTTGCCGGCCGGCCGCCGGCGCTGCTGCTTGATGAGCCCACCTCCGCCATGGACAACACGACGGAGCAGAAAGTGATTCAGGGCCTTGCCGAGGCGCGGCGCGGACTGACGACCGTCATCGTCACCCACAAGCCGGTACTGCTGCCACTCGCCTCGCGCATCATTGTGCTCGAGCGCGGCCGCGTCGCCATGATAGGCCCGCGCGACGAGGTGCTGGCCAAGCTGACGGGTGCAAAGCCGCAAGCGGCGCTGGGCGTTGTCACCGGGGGTGCATCCGCATGAGCGCGCATAGCTACACGCCGAACCTTTTGAACGTGGCGCCGCTGGTGCTGGACCCGGTGCGCGGACCGCAGCGGGCTGTGATCACACTGCTTTGCGTCATTGCGGCCATCATCACCTTTCTGCTGGTCTGGGCCGGGTTTGCGACCCTTGACATTACCGCGTCAGGCGAAGGCTCGGTCATTCCCTCAAGCCAGATCCAGGTGGTGCAGAATCTCGAAGGCGGCATTCTGCGCGAGGTGCTGGTGCGCGAAGGCGACCGGGTTGAAGCGGGCGATGTGGTGGCGCAGATCGATGACACCGGCATTGCATCCTCATACCGCGAAGACCTGACCACCTATCGCGCCCTGCAGGCGATGATCGCGCGGCTCCAGGCGGAGGCCGACGGGGTTGAGCTGCGCTTTCCCGAGGACCTCAAAACGGCGCCCGGCGGCGATACAATCATTGCCGCGGAAATCGCCTTCCATGAAAGCCGGGTGACCGAACTGGCGGATGCGGTCAATGTGCTGGAGCGTCAGGCAGAACAGGCGCGCGCCGCACAGGAGGATGCTGCTGAGCGCATTGGCTTCCTTGAAGAAAAACGCCGCTCGGCTGCGTCCGAACTGGCCCTGGTCACCAAGCAGGTCAATCAGGGGCTGATGTCCGTTGTCGAAAAACTGCAACTCGAACGGCTGATCTCAGATACCGACGAAAAGCTGTCTGCCGCGCGCGGCGAAATCAACCGGGCCGGCATTGAGCTGGAAGAGCTGGCGTCGCGCATCGCCGAGCGGCGCTCAGGCTATGTGGCGGAAGCGCGCGCCGAACTGGGCAAGCATCAGGCGGAACTGGCGGCTCTGTCTGAGCGGCTCGTGGCGCATCGCGACCGGATGGGCCGCCGCGACGTGCGCGCGCCTGCCAATGGCATCGTCAAGCGGGTTGCGACACTGACCTCGGGGGCCGTCATCGAACCCGGCGGCACCATCATGGAAATCGTGCCCGTGGATGATGCGCTTTTGATCGAGGTGCGGATTTCACCGGCTGATATCGGATTCATTTTCCCCGGACAGGACGCCAAGGTGCGCGTCACCGCCTATGATTTTTCCGTCTATGGCGCATTGCCCGGGCGGGTTGAGCGGGTCGGGGCCGACACCACCATCACCCGTGACGATCAACACTTCTATCCGGTGATGGTGCGCGTTGACGAAAGCGCGCTGGAGGAACGTCAGGCGGACCTGCCGATCATTCCGGGCATGATCGCCGAGGTCAGTATCGTCACCGGCGAACGCTCCATCCTTGGCTATATCCTGAAGCCGGTTTTGAAGCTGAAACAGCGGGCGCTGCAGGAACGCTAAGGTTTGCTGCCGCTGTTTTGAGCCACCGGTCTTCTCGTTTGGCTATTCGGGGTCCGCGTGGCCTTTTAGCGATGCGAAGAGATCAGCCACGGTGCGCTCATCGCTGCGTTTGACCTGGATGCCTGCTTCACGGAAGACATAGGCGGGGCCCTTACCCTCCAGGCTCTTGGGGACCACCACGTAGTCGACCTTCTGTCCTGCCAACCACTCAGCAACCCGCAGGCCTTTCGCCCGCTCCTGATTGCGGTGGGGGTTAGGGCAGAAACGTTGCTCTTCGATAACGCCGCTCGCCTGGTGAACCGTCACAAAGGCGAAATACGGAGCCTCTCCGAAATGCTCACTTATCGCGCCGGAAAGATCGGTGACCGGGACTGCATAGAGTTCGTGAGTCAAGACATGGGGCTCGACATGCAGAAGAACGCGTTCGACCTGCGGCATTGCTGTCCGCACCGCGCGCTCAATCCGGGCCATAGCAATTTCGGCCTTTGCAAGATCGGTCAACCGCAGCGCGATGCCGACCTCGACGAAACGGAATCGTCCGGCATTGCGCCCGGTTATCCATTTGACGTCCGCGGTTGCGGGATCAGCAACTATGACCTTCTCGATCTCGCCAAGGCTCTTGGGGTCGAGCGCGGCATCCAGCAATACCCGCAGGGCATCGACTAGTAGGTCCCAACCTGTCTTGGCGACCGCAATAACAATGATCAGTGCGGCAATTCGATCGATGGGGAAGTCCACCCATCCTGACAGCAGCGCCGCGAATGCGAGACCGGTCGTATAAACATGCACCCGGTACTCGCGTGCGTCGGCCATGAGGGCGGGCGAATTCGTTCGGCGCGCGACCTTCATTTCAAAGTGGCTGAAGACGAGTGGGATCGCCATCGTTACCGTCAGCGAAACCAGCATCCAGGCGTCAACATTCGGGGCTCGGGACGCTTCGAACAAAACGCTGCTGACAATCTCGTAGGCGGTGAAGAAGATCATCATAGCCAACCCGGCTGCAACGAGGTTCTCAACCTTATAGAGGCCATACGGAAAGAGACGGCTCTTGCGCATTGCGAGCTTGATCCCCATCAC
>Ga0307929_1001633_pt1 | contig 16266 bp, 13 predicted proteins | sample AceLakmetage1330_FD_203160 | JGI IMG/M metagenome (GOLD analysis project Ga0307929, IMG submission 203160) | Saline water microbial communities from Ace Lake, Antarctica - #1330 | ecosystem: Environmental > Aquatic > Non-marine Saline and Alkaline > Saline | place: Antarctica: Ace Lake...
GTGGAGTCCCGCACGTGCGGGAAGAAATCTAACTTTACTAAAATGATTTTCGGATGAAAGATAAGTTGAAGATCGAAATATTAAAAAGTGGGACGAAGAAGTGAAATACAGATTAAACACCCCACCTAACAGGTTTTCAAAACCTGTTAGGTTTCTCTGATTTTTTGTTGTCCGGGTTATTAATGTTATACCAATTTAACATCATCAGGGTCCTTCCAGGTAAGGGGGTGTACGACAAATTGCATTTAAGTATGTTTTGGCTCCAGAGGAGCCGGATATTGGTGGAAGATATTGTCCTTATAGAAAAGGGCGCCACGTAGTGGTGCGATATATTTTTGAAACCAGTAATTAGTAGTTTGTGTAGCATATTATCCAAAGCACTTTTCTGGAGAAAACCGGGACGAAGAAGTAAAATACTTTATGGTTAAAATATGGTTTTACTTATCCATGCCCTTTCTATAGAATGGGGCACAAACAAAAAAGCCTCCATGGATCAATGTCCAGGAGGCGATATATTATGTATTAAGAAAATTTCTATTTACTCTGCAAGAGGTTTCTTGTGATTGTCGTACCACTTCTTGGCACCATATCCTGCACCCAAAAGAGCGAGAATTAATGCTCCGCCACCAATGGCTGCCCCACCACCGGGAACGTTACCTGTTTGTCCGTGATCTGGCGGGGGTGGGGGCGGGTCCTGGGCAAGTACTGATGAAACAAATAAAAAGTTCAACATCATGAATGTGATGGCAACGAGAAAGTATTTTGTAAGTTTTTTCATGGACTTTAATTTTTTGAACTGACAAAACTAATAAATAAAAATATTCAATGCAATATTTTTTTTCATTTATTAACACTATTTGTCATTAAGGCCTATTTGGTGGTGTACAGCTATCAGGTCTTAAAGCATTAGAATGTAGCTACATGTAGGTGCTTATTGGTTGATTCCGCGTATAGATATTAACAAAATATTTTTTCAATTATGATAAAGAAACCCCCGGATAATTAACATCCCCGGGGGTTTCTTATCAAATAATAGAAGAAAGGTTGAGCGCGAACTTATTCAGCCTTTTCTGTTTTGCTTTTGTTGTACAATTTTGTAGCACCATAGCCGGCACCCAAGAGTGCTAGTATTAATGCCCCGCCACCAATTGGCGCTCCACCGCCGGGAACGTTGCCGGTTTGTCCGTGATCTGGTGGGGGTGGGGGTGGGTCCTGGCTAACTGCAGTGGCCACGAAAACAAAATTCAACATTACAAATGTAATGGCAGTGATTAGGATTTTTATATGCTTTTTCATATCGTCAATTTTTTAATTGTTACAAGTTGCAGGTTACAAGTTGCAGGTTGCAGGTTGCAGGTTACAAGTTGCAACCTGCAACTTTTTATTTAGTTAATAAACACCTTTTTGGCAACCGCATTTCCATCAGCCACAACCCTTACCACGTACCAGCCGGTTTGTGCATTTACATCGAAGGAAGTCAATCCATCAACAGTTAGCTGCTTGCTTGCTACAATTTGCCCCAGGTTGTTATACACATTCACAGTGGCATCCTGTGCCTTGTTGCTGTTGAGATAAATGGTTGAGCCGGCGGAGTAGATGTTCATCCAATCGCTGCTTGCAGGATCATTGATGCTGCTGGCTCCATTTACATGCAGTTTAAAGCGCAAGGGATCGTCACTAGTGAAGGCATCATAAGTAAATGTGTCGCCATCAGAAAGTGTGGTAAATGTATTTTCAAGTTGATCTTCAAGAATTACGTCTTTTACACCCAGTGTGTTCGAGAAATCCTCGAGGGAGAAAGTGATGGTTCCGTCCTGAAGTACACTAAACTTAACCGGAATAACTGCCGATTCGCCGGTAATACTAAAGCTGTTGGTAGAAACTTCAATATCATCAGATGTTAACATCGACAGGCGTGGAAGGTCGGTGATAGGTGGCAAATAACGTGAATCTGTTTGCCATTCGAAGTTAGTAGTGGATGTTTCATTTACAGCAAGCCAAACATGAACCATTCTTTCGGGGCTTGACGCAATCAATTTCATCCTGTTGATTTCGCCGCCTGCCTTTTTAGCACTACTATGAGTTTGGTCAGTTCTATCGATAGCAACGGTAGCAGGATCAGAATTGGCATAAACAATAAAACCCTGGCAAATATCAATATCGTCGCCAGAAGCAACATCATCGTAAGAACCATCAGTAATATCAATTGTTTTCATTGAACCGGCGTTGCTAAACACCATACCGTCAAATTCAATTTTTGATGGATAAGGATTGCCCACAAAATTCCAGTTGTGGGAGTTTGTGGCGTAAAACACCAGGTTAAAAGTATAAGTTAAGTTGCTGTTTAGTGTTGTTGCTACAATGTTTTTAATACCGTCGTTGCTTGGATTATAAGCAGCAAGGTAACCCTGTCCTACATCGAAGAAATCGAACCAGGTGGATGGGTTGGTTATATCCAGGTAATTGCGCCAGATATCGGTGGCAGGGTCATAAACGTAAAAATCATCTTCCCCTGATACAGGAGCCCAATCCGAATCAAGAAGTGCAGCACCATTTAATGGAGATGCAACAATGTTGTAGCCATCATCTGCCCCGGTATAGCCCACCATGTTTTTTTGAACGGTAGCAGAACCCTCTAATGTAAGGAATGCTCCACCAACGAGGGTAGCACCGTTGCCCATCCGTAAATCTTCGATGGTAGCATTGGCTGTGAGGGTTGGGTAATTTGTCATGCCGGAAGGAATATGTGCACTGATACCCGATCCTGTTAAGCCATTGTCCCAGTTTTCGGCAGTTGTCCAAACATTGCTTTTTGCAGCATTGCCGTTCCAGGCTGATGCCGGGTGCATTGCCGGGGTCATTCTTGCCGCATCACAATCAGGAACAATAGTCCACTCTGCTGCTGTCCAGGTAGTATTTGGTGCAGTGACAGTATTTTTTCTTACCGCTTTTGAGTCTTCATAATTCCAAGCTACATCTGAGCCACCAACTTCTCCATAAATATCTATGACATCCGACCCATCGAATAGTTCATAGGTATCATCACCATTTCCTGAAATAAACCCATTTATCATATCTGGAACAAGCCCATATGATGTATTGAAGACCGCATTATAGGCAACAACAAATGTTTCACCAGAATTTATAGTTCCACTTAAATCAACATCTGAACTAGTAATACTTGTGCCAGCATATCTTCTAATTTGCCAACCGGTTAAATCAATAGAACTGGCAGAAGCATTATAAAGCTCAATAAACCTTGCTTGATAGGTATCTTTTGGATCAGCAACTTCCGAAATAAGGAGGGCAGGGCCGGAATATGCTTCTGTTTCTGCATCAGCCTGTTGCTCTGAGCCTACACCTAGTTTGTAATTTACAGTTGTCCCGGAGCCATTGTAGGAATAAATTTGAAAATAATAAGGGGTCGAAGGATTAAGTCCTGTGAACTGAAACATTGCAGTTGCGGCATCAATGTTTTGCACCAATGTGCTATTGATTTCAGCAGTTCCATCTACCGGATCAGAAATATCACCATAACTTACAGTACTTCCCTTTATCAGATAGTGTTCAGGTGCCAGGACAGGCTCAGTCCAACTAACAGTTATTTCACTGCTTGAGTTGGCGGTGGCCCCAAGCCCAGTTGGGTGGCTGGATGGTTCATCGGCAAAGGTTGTTGCATTTTCCTCTACACCTGAAGAGTAATTTGTACTGCCATCCACCGACCAAATTTTGTAATAGTACGGGGTATTTGAAGTGAGTGAAGTATGGCTAAAGGCACCATCATCATCAGTACCCAAAGAAGTACCTCCCCCGGGAATAGATGCGCTGGCGGCATAACTTGTTCCATCAACGGGATCACCAAAAGTACCGTCCGAACTCCAGGCGATCAACACATCGTTACCATCTCCGTTTTCTGTCCAGGTAAGGTCAATTTGTGAGGTGCTTGATGCCGACGCAGCAAAAGCTGTTGGGTTGTCGGGGGCGGTACCGCCACAATCCATGGTGTGGGAACCTAAAGTAGCCGGGTCACCTCCGGTATATGCTGTAAATGTCCAGTCAGACGCACTATATGTTGTTGTTGGGTCAGTAATATCTGAATTTCTGATTACAGTTTTGTCATTATAATAATAAGCATCACTTCCGATTGTTCCAAAGACATCAATATTGGTGGAGTTTTTTCTTAGCGCAATTACATCATTTCCATTTGGGTTAAATGAATGGGTTTCTTGGTCGGGAGTCCCCGTCCATGCGCTTGCATCGTCATAAGCTAGCACCCACACATCTTGATCTGCAATGGAAGAAGCATCGGTTAAATCAACAACACTAAAAGTGGTGTTTCCATTAGAATAAATAGCAATGTCATAATCTGCAAGACTTACGCTTGCACCTGTAAAGTTTGCAATCTCAAGATATTTTTCATTACCATTTTCATTAACTTCCGAAATAATCAAATCGCTGGCACATCCACCACCACCAGCACTGGTAACACTTCCGCTGCAAGTAACTGTTTTAGGTGTTGCCCCTGTAGAGCTTGCTGTAATATCTTCATCAGTATAGGCCCCTCCTGCAGCTAAACTCTCTTTTAAGCGGACATAAATTGTTTGTGCTGTAACCGTTCCTAATGAGGGTGAAAATTCAATGGGGTTGGTAGCACTAAACGAACCACCTGTTCCGGTAGAAATTTCGTAATCAGTTGGCGGTACAATTGAAATATCATTTGTAAGATCAGCACCGCTTACTGTGAATGATTGCTCTGATGAAGGGGCGCTGCCTTCAACATAGGTAAAGCCTGAGAGTGATGTTTCAGAGAGTGAAATGGTTGGGGAGCCTCCGCTACTTGCATCCACAGATCCTGATAAGATTATACCAATGTTTGCAAGACTTAAAGTTGTTCCAAGGTCATCTTCGATATCGAAGGTTCCAGAAGCTGAACCTGCATTATATCCATACAACCGAAAGGATATAGTTCCTCCATCTGCCGAGACAAGGCTTAATGAACTAATTGTATTTTCCTCTCCACTTGAACTCACTGAAGCATCAGTAAAAATATCAGTTGCATAATTATCAATGCTAGTCCGAATTGAAACCTGACTTGGGCCAGTATTGCTTCTATCGTAGTCTATTTCAATACTTGTAACAGTAACTGTGTATCCTCCATCTGCCGCTATTGACCATTGTATATAATCATCGTCATCAATAGCATCAGTTATAGTGCCTTGACTCCAACCAGTACTATTGAATGACGAGGTTCCTGTGCCACTTACACCACTTCCGAAAGATAAAGCAGTTGCTGTTGCGTTTGTAATGGCGGTTGCGCTGGGTGATATCTCTCCAGAGTATGCTGCAATTTGCCCCCACCCCTGCCCGGCAGTTAAAACCAGTATCAAAGCTGTTGCGGTTAAAAAGCGTAATAAATTTTTCATAGTAGTTAAATTTTGTGTTAGTAATTTTTAATTTTTAAAAGTTCGTGTTTATGAGATTTATTTTGTTGTTACTTTTTCAATGCTCCGCTACAAATTTACAATTACTTTTAGATTTAAATGTCAATATTGCTTTAGTCAGTCAGGGTCTGGCTTCAAGTCAAGCCCTGACTTTAAAAACCCTATTTCCCCTATGCCCTGTTTTGCATCCAGGGCCGCCATCCCCTCTCTCTGCCATCCTAAACGAAGTGAAGGTTGGGTGACCGGGGTTTGCATCCCTTCTACAAAAATCACATATCTAAAATCTTATATCAATTTTACTCAACCCTATTTCCCCTATACACCCTATACCCTTTTTTTCCTCTACTTCGCTTCAATAGCCACCTGCTGCACTGTCCCATCGGTCTTATAGGCGATGGACGTACCGCTTCCGGTGAAGCCAAAAATTTTAAAATAGTAGGTTATGCTGGGGGAGAGCCCGGCAAATATACAAGTTTCTATCCCAAAAGCAATATTTTGGTTGTAAAAACCATCGGCTACTACTGTACCATCCGTAGGTGTTGCAATAGCAGCAAAGCTGGTTTCGCTCATAACTACCAGGTAGCCATCGGGTAAATTGGTGCCGGTGGCATCAATCCAGTTTAGCGTGATCGTGTTTGCTGAGAAATTGCTTGCATGGTTGGTGGGCTCGGGGGCCATGTCCCCCCAAACCAATGCCACGTATTCAGGGTGGTCGATATAAGGGTTGCGGTTGTTTTGGATGGCGTACACGGCATTGTTCCTGTCGGTTTCTTTTGTGCTTACAGGGTCGTTGGTGTGCCATTCCATAATCATATCCAGAAACCATTCTTCGTAAGCAGGGTAGGAAGTGCCGTCCAAAACTGCATCTCCGCTGGACTGGTTGGTTTCCCAGCCGGCAATTACATCGGCATAGCGGGTGGCCATGTAAAAGTAATTGCGTGCAAAGTCGCCTTTGTATTCGTCAACTGGTTCAAAAATAGTTCCTGTGTATCCGGGGTAGTTGCACGGTCCAACTTTACTTCCGTTGCCGGTAGTTATATCGGGATTGACGGATGAGGTTTCACCAAAAGGGTAATTACTTCTCCAGCTATTCACTTTTCCATCGGTGGGGACCAGGTGAAAAAGATCTGTGTTCATGGGAGATACATCGTTGAACCAGCTTTTTGGAAAAGAGTGCTCGCGGTTGTAGCAATCGCATTCGTTGCTATATGTTACACATTGATCAGATACAAAAGTAAATTCACAGTCAGAGTACATATCCCAAACTTCATTTGATCCGTTGACATCGGTAGTTTGAAATGCTGTCCATAAATAAGTGTAGGTTTTTACGGTGTGGTCATCGATGATATCGTGCAAGGCTGTTTGTAATGCCTGGCCGTTCAGGCCTGCCGCATTATTGTAATATCCTGAAGGAATTTGCCCATAAGACAAAAAGGACCCGCAAAGCAGGCTGAAAGAAAAAGTAGCCCAAAGAAAAGATTTTCTCATAATATTGATTTATCAGGCAACAAAATTATAAAATAAAGGCAAATAAGTGTTTTTGTTTCTTGTTAAAATTTTTTATTTGGGAAAAGCCCATTAGAAACAATGAGTCTTTAATCTCCGGGCTAAAGCCCGGAGTTAGTCAAATTTTAGATTATTTTCACACAGCCTGTCTATGCCGGGGATTGATTTGAAAATATGAATAACTCCCGCCTTTTCGCTGTTACTGCCAAAGGCAGTAACAGCGAAAAGGCGGGAGAGGCAAGTGTCGAATTTATTATTCTCCGGCATAAATACCGGAGCTACAGAAAAGTACCGACATTATAAATGAACACTAACTAGCTGCCACAAAAACCCTTCATCAAAAATGCTGCGTAAATGGGTAGGTTGATAAAATTTCCATCGCGGGTGAAGTTGCGGGGGGAGCACCTGAAAATTAAATCAGGTTTATATTTTTCGCTATAGCTGACCAGACTTTTTTTGTATTTACTCAAACCACTTTTTACTTCCAATGGAAAAACCTTACTCCCGTTTTGAAGAATAAAACCCACCTCAGCTTCGCTTTTCGAAGCCCAGTAATACAAATCATCATTTACTGATGTTAGCAGTTCGGACGCTACAAAATTCTCGATAAAAGCCCCATTGTATTCAGAGAATAGTGCTGTTGGCTTTACAATAATTTCGGAAGTTATTTTAAGCATCGCACCAAGTAGTCCAGTATCGAGCATATACACTTTAAATCTTGAATGATCGGCATAGCCTGAGAGTGGGATTTTTGGTGTGCTTATTTGATGGGCAAGATTAATTAAGCCTGCCTTATTTAACCATTCGATGGTTTGTTCGTATGTGGATGCCCTCGCTCCTTTGCGTACATCACTGTATTTAAATTTTTTTCTTTCACGGGCCAATTGTGCCGGGATAGACCGCCAGACTTCAGAAGTCTTTATGGCCTGGGTATTTGCGGTGTATTTTGAAAAATCATTTTCATAAGCCCGTAATATTTCATCCTGAATATTTCTTACAGATACTATATCCTGGTGATCGAGATAATCTTGCAAAACTTCGGGCATCCCACCAAGAAAAAGATACATTTTTAAATGTGCCATTAATTTTTGGTGAAGGATTTCCGGGAATGAATCCTCCGGATTATTATTATTCAGTTTATCGACTAGCATTTTTTCACCAAATGCCACAAGGTATTCCGAAAAGGACATGGGATGCAAGGTCATAAAGTTAACCTTGCCAACCGGGAAACTGCTTTGCTTGCCAATGCTAACACCTAGTAGCGATCCGCCAGCAATTACATGGTATTCAGGATTTTTCTCGTAAAAATATTTTAAGCTCGTTAATACTTCAGGGGTAGTTTGTATCTCATCGAAAAACAATAAGGTGTTTTCGGCTTGTATAGTCCGGCCATAATAAAGACCTATGCTTTCGACTATTTTGTTTGGATCGAGGGATCCTTGAAATAAGGATGATAATTCAGGATTCTGTTCAAAATTCAGGTAAACGAAGTTTTCATATTCTGATTTACCAAATTCATTGATGAGATAGGTTTTTCCAACCTGCCTTGCTCCTTGCAGCAGAAGTGGTTTTCGTTTTGTATCGTTCTTCCACTCAAGAAGTTTTTTATACGATGCCCTGATCATTTTGTTACAAATTATGCGTTAATGGAATGGGTTTCCCCGTTAAAAGTGTCAATCTTCAAAAGATTATCCCGGTAAAAGTGTAACAAAGGTATAAAAATATCCCGGCAAAAGTGTCATCATTTCAAAAATATCCCGGTAAAAGTGTAAAAAAGCTGAAAAAATATCCTGGTTAAAGTGTAATTTGGGGCAAAGGAATTATTTACTGGAACTTCATGAGACTAAAAGATTGCTGTACAGTCAGGGCTTGACTTTAAGTCAAACCCTGACTTTGCCATAGTCAAGCCTTGAGTCTACAAGGCCTCAATACTCACCTGCTGAACACGGCCATCTGTTTTGTAGTCGATGGAGGGGCCGGTTCCTGTATGGCTAAAGATTTTGAAATAATAGAATATGTTGGGAGAGAGTCCGCCAAACACACATTTTCCTTCGCCAAATGCTACATTTTTGTTGTTAAAATCGTTGGCCACCGAAACGCCATCCTGCGGTGCTGCGATATCATCAAAACCCATATCGCTCATGCGGACAAGGTAGCCGTCGGGTAAAACTGTTCCGGTGGCATCCTGCCAATTAAGGGTGATGGTGTGGGCTGAGAAGTCAGAAGCATGATTGCTGGGTTCAATGGCAGTTTCTTCGGCCCATATTGAAATTGCATATTCGGGATGATCGATAAAAGGATTGCGGTTTTGCTGGTCGAGGCTTGTGTTGTCGGCATTGTAGTAAATCAGGTTGTTGCGGTCGGTTTCGTTTTGATCTACCGGATCAGTAGCATGCCATTGCAACATGGTACTGATCAATCCAAGTTCCCCGTTTGGTGATGAGGGTGATGTGATAAAGTCTTGTATCTCCAGGTCAGGTTCGTCGGTAACATCGCCTTCGTAGCGCGTGCACATGTATAAAATAGCTCTGGCAATATCTCCTTTAATGGCATCACGGGGCTCCCATGAATCAGCATCAGCGAAACAGCCGGTAGCTTCGTAATGAGGTTCTCCGCCATTATCGAAATCTTTGTCGCTGCGGCTGGTGTTCACGCTCTCATCGGCAGGCCTGATGGCGTGAAGATCTGTTCCCGGGCCGTTGGAGGTCCCGAAACCACCATGCGACTGCGGCCAGACGTGTTCACGGTTCCAACCATCCCCACCGGTATTAAAGTCGGTTTTTGGTATGGAAGTGCCTTTGTAAATCAATAAGATGTTCAGCGGGTTGTCAGGATCTTCATCCAGGATTTGTACAGCTTCCTTTACTGCAGCGTAATTGATTTCCTGGTGGTCGTCGATAATGTCGTGTAAAACAGATTTCAACGCACCTCCGCTAAGGCCGTTCGTACCATTGTAGTATCCGCTTGGAATTTGCGCGGACATATTTATCCACGCCACGCAAAGTGCGAGGACCCCTAATAGTTTTTGCATATAAAAATTACCCTAATTTGATCAGGCGGCAAAAGTAGAAAAGTTTTGATAGGGGAAAGTGGGTTTTGAGTTAGGTGTTTCGGGTAGAGTTGTTCCAACGGATTTGTAGAGAAAATATTTAAAACGGAAGTTGCAATAGAAACAGTTCAGAATTTTCTGCCAGATTTTTTATTATGTGTCCTGTGCTTGTGAAAAGCTATTTTATAGTGGAAACTATATTTTGAACAAGCATACCATACGCAGTTTTGGAAAGTTTTGAAACCACTACTTTAATCAGTTTCTTTTCCAAAATAAAGATCTTGTGAAAACGGATATAGCTTTTAATTGGCAGATTAATTGTGAGATCATCTGGAGTAAGTTCCATGGATAATCCATCGTGTTTTTGCATACTTGTAATTTGCACAATCAAAACATCACCAGTAGAATGGACTACATCATTTGAGATGACAACAGCAGGTCTCATTTTGTGCCTAACATTGTCGGTAAATGGAACAGGAATAATTACAACATCGCCTTTACTCAGCTTCATAGGTTTTTAATAACAAGTTATTGGCCCAATCATCAAACACGTTATCTTCATCGCTGCCCCATTCTTTCAAAAGGCTACTTTCCGATAACTTGTAAAATGGTATTTCATGATAATCGTCAACTATTTGAACATGCTGAACACTATTCAAATCTTCCAGGATTTTCTTAATAAATACTGCGGCCTTGGCATTTTTGGGTGTGACGATTACAGCTTGCATAGTTTCTTTTTTTCAAAAGTACTAATATTTTTTTTGAATGTATTTTATGTAGTCGAAACTTTTAGTTTACGGATATTATATTCAAGGTATCTGTTGTCATAGAAAATCATAACCTGAAATCAAACAAAAAGAGTTTACTTCAGCTTATAAACCCGCTTAATCCAATTGGGCAAAACAAGTGCACCAATAATGATGTAGGGATAATAGCTTACCATCCTCCACAACAATGCCAGGGCAGCCACCAAGCCAAATGGAATAAAATCGCCCAGGAAATCGGAAAAGAGGAACTCTGCAATACCGCTACTACCCGGGGTTGGGCTAATAAGCAGGATAACCCACATTACCAGTTGCCTGGCATAAATCAGAAAATGCTGGCCAACAGGTGTTATCGACAGGATAAGAAAATTCACCACCCAAAAACGTGCTGTCCACGAAAAGAATGTGGAAAGATAGGCCCTTGCCCAAAAAATAAATGGCTTCCCCCTCATTTCTTTGGAAGTAGTGATAATATCGTCGCCGGCCTCGGCAGCCTGGGCACGCCATTTTCGAAGGAAGGGAATTTTAAATATCTTAAGTAAAATCCATTTAAAACCTCGCGGTTTAATAAACACCCCGTACGAAATAATCGTTGTAAGCACCAGGATAAAAGCATAACCAATGAAAAACACCCCCTGCAAACCCATTTGTGTATTGATGAACAGGTAGCTGTTTTCGCTGGTAAATAATTGGTGTGCCCCCACAAGAATAAATATTACCGGAACCATGGTGATGTAAAAAAGTTCATCGAGCAGGGCCGATATCATCACAATGGCTGTTGACCGTCCGGCTGTGATGCCTTCTTTGGTGAGAATATACAGGGCTGCCGCAGATCCTCCCACCACACTTGGCGTTACTGCCGAAGAAAACTCCCAGAGCATAATTACATCAAAGGAACGCCGCCACGAAAGCTGTTTGTCGGTGAGCAGGCGTATGCGATACATGTAGGCCACATCGCGGGTAAGCATCAACAGGATAGCAATGAAAATAAACAGTGATGAGTAGTAGGTCCATTGTATATCGTAAAACGGCTTTGGGTCAAAATTACGAAAGACAAGGTATGCAACCACAGCAAGGCCTATCAACACAGGTATGATTACCCGTTTGAATTTAAAAATCTTAAGTACCTTTTTGTGTTGGTCCGTCATGAGGTCGTTGATAAGTAATTACAATTGGGCAGCAAAAGTCCGAAATATTTTTGGTTTACCAATGCTATTACCAGACAACACCATTTATATAGTCTTTGCTAGAAAACGCCAAATACTTCGTTACTCTCGTTTTTGAACCAGTCATTTACAAATAGTAAACTCCTTAAGCTCAAAAACTTCGAAAGCCTTGTCTTTGGCGTCTTCTTTTCAAAGACCTGAAAAAAGTATAGTTTTCTTGCAGGCACTATTTAGAAAGTCTTATTTATGGCGAAAAAAGTAAAAATCCTTAAATGCACTTAATCAATCAATTAGAAATTTGAAATAGATTTACTGCGCCACATAGACATGCTAAAATTTAGCGTAGTGCCATATTGGCGCAATTTATCAACAAATCTGATTTTTTTTGGAGTGGTACAGATTTTGACTAATCCGGAAATATAAAACGAAAATATTTTTTAGAAACCAATAAGAAAGGACTAATATTATGACAATGACGAGACAAAACCCAAATTTAGAATTATCAGATTTATTTGAAAATTTATTCGGCAATAATCCGAGAGAGGAAATCAAACAAAGGAAATATCAATGTGCACCTTCAACCAACATTATCGAGCATAAAGATGGTTTTGAATTGCAGATGGCCGTTCCGGGTTTTCAGAAGAAAGATGTTAAGATCAGCCTCGAGAAAAACGTACTGACCATAACTTCCGAAAAAGAAGCCGAAATACAAGCCGACGATATTAAAGTTACACGCAGGGAATTTGCTTACGGAACATTTAGCCGTTCGTTTACTTTGCCCGACACCATCGACGTTGAGAATATCAATGCTGACTTCAAGAATGGAATTTTGAAAGTAACACTTCCGAAAATGGAAGAAGTTAAAATCAGCAAGGAAATCAAGATTGCGTAATATTTAGGTTAATTATGTGATAAAGCCATCCGATTTGGGTGGCTTTTTCTATTTGTAGTCAGGGCTTGACTTTAAGTCAAACCCTGATTTTACAAATTCAAACCTAGACTTTGAGCGGCAACACAACAAAACCAGTCATCAACTGTTGAGTATAAATAGTGTCCGTCCTTAAAGTCGGTGCTATTCCATAGCTCCGGCATTTATGCCGGAGAATAATAAATTTGATATTACCCCCCTGCTTTTCGCTGACACTGCCGAAGGCAGTGTCAGCGAAAAGCAGGGGTTATTCATATCTCCAATTTGATCCCCGTCATCTCAAAATATCGACCTTATGGACAAGTACTTTAAAAAAAGTGCCTGATTTTTACTTTTTTTGCAAACTAATTTGAAAATGCAATTTTTGATAAATGCGATAAATAGATTTTATGAAAATACTCGATGTAAAGGGCATGCGCTGCCCAATGCCACTAATAGAAACTAAAAAAGCCTTGAAAGACTTAGGGGATGATGAAACGCTGAAGATAATCCTCGACAATGAAACTTCTGTTAAAAACGTAGTTCACTTTTTAAGTGATAATAAGGTGCCTGTAAAACAAAGCACCGATGGTGGGGTGTTTGAATTGATTGTAAACCCGGTTGCCGGAAGCCTTGATGAAGTGGATGAAACGGCCTATTGTGTCGCGCCCGCCAATAAAGGAAATAGTTATGTAATCCTGCTTGCAAAAAACAGGCTGGGTGAAGGTTCCGATGAGTTGGGCGAAGCACTTGCCGGGGCAATGATCAACACACTAAAATCGATGGATACCCTTCCCGAAAAGATTATTGTTATGAACTCCGGGATTGATTTTGTTGTTAATGGTTCGCTGGTGTTGAAGCCACTAAAAGAACTCGAAAAACAAGGTGTTGATATTATTGTTTGTGGTACCTGCCTCGATTATTTCGGAAAAATGGATGAACTGGCTATCGGCAGGGTTTCAAACATGTTCGATATTCTTGAAAGCATGCTCAAGGCAGATAAAGTGATCAACTTTTAAGCAAGGAAAGTTGGAAAGATGGAAAGATGGAAAGGTGAAATGATAAAATGATAAAATGCATGATCCAGACCGAGTTTCAATTACACTTCCAAAATACACTTTTTTTCTATCACGGTGTTAGCATCCCCTTTGCAAAGGAGGAAGACTCCAACACTCCAACACTCCAACACTCCGTCACTCCATCACTCCATCACTCCATATTCCCTTACCTATTTAACCCTTCAACAACACACACTTTTTCACTATGAGTATAGACTTACTAAAACTTGTCGATCAGGGCGGATGTTCAGCTAAACTACCTGCTGCCGAATTAAAAAAGGCCTTGGATGGGCTTCCAAAAATAACCCACGAAAACCTGCTGGTTGACATCGAAACACACGATGATGGTGGTGTTTACAAAATCAATGATGATTATGCATTAGTTCAGACCACCGATTTTTTTCCACCGGTGTGTTCCGATCCCTACGATTTTGGCCAGATAGCTGCTGCCAATGCATTGAGCGATATTTATGCCATGGGCGGACAGGTAATCACTGCGATGAACCTGGTGATGTTTCCAGAAGATCAGCCTCTGGAGGTATTAAAAGAAATCTTACTTGGGGGACAGGATAAAGTTGCCGAAGCAGGTGGTGTTATCATGGGTGGACATACCATTACCGATGATATTCCAAAATTTGGCCTTGCCGTTACCGGATGGGTGCATCCCAATAAAATTGTTACCAATGCTGCAGCAAAAGCCGGAGACGTGTTGATCCTGACAAAACCCCTGGGTACCGGTGTGATTGTGTCGGCGTGGAAGAATGAACTCATCGAGGAGTCAACCTACCGCGTTGCCATCGACAGCATGAAGCAACTCAATAAAGATGCTGCTGTAATTATGGCTGACTATGAAGTAAAATGTGCCACTGATATCACGGGCTTTGGTTTGGTTGGGCATGCACTAAAGATGGCTGAAGGCAGTGGGGTTTCGATTCGTTTGGAGGCTCAGAAAGTGCCTGTATTTGATGAGGTAATAGGATTGATCGATATGGGTGTAATCCCGGGCGCATCCTTTAGGAATAAAGAATATGCTGAAGAATTTTGTGCGTTTAATGACAATATCGATTACAACCATAAAATGCTCTTGTTCGATGCGCAAACTTCTGGAGGCTTGTTTATGTGCGCCCCTGGCGATAAAGCTGCCGAAATGGTAGAAAAACTCAAACAGGCCGGATACCCTATGACTTCAATTGTTGGTGAGGTGATTGGGCAAAAGGACAAAAGGGTTTACATAGCTTAATTAGTGTCTGTCTTTAAAGTAATTTCCATGCAATATCCGTAGCCCAGACTTTAAAGTCTGGGACAGGATTTAAGGGATGAATAACCCCCGCCTTTTCGCTGATATTGCCGCAGGCAGTATCAGCGAAAAGGCGGGGGAGGCAAGTGTCGAATTTATTATTCTCCGGCATAAATGCCGGAGTCACGGAAAAGTACCGACTTCAAAGACATAGGGGCTATTTAGGACAGACCCCTACCAGCGGTTATTTTTATTTTAGATTGATGATTAGCCGTTTTTTATTTTTGTTGTGTGAGTGAGGATCAGTAGAACCAGAAATCAAAAAATATTAATCCAAAGCACCAATCAAACATTTTTCGCCACTCACCGATACCCAATAGCCATTCACCGATTTGTTGTTGTTGTCGCATGATCATCGCCCTACTTTTGTTTCATAATCGTAAAACTAAAAAATCATGACAGACTACAATTACAAGGGCTCAAGCCCCAACACCAAATCCAGGACGATGTTTTTTGCCTTACTGGTCATTGTTGCAGGTTTTCTATTGCTGATCAATGGCATTGTTGGGCTTCCCTATGAATTTACCAATATATTTTTCACCTGGCAAATGCTGCTGATCGTTATCGGGATTTACAATTTATTCTCACCACAGCATAAAACCAGCGGTATCATACTCATCGCAATTGGAAGTGTTTTTCTGGTCAATAGATTGGGCATATTCTATTTCAATGTTTGGACTGTATTTTGGCCGATAATACTGATAATAATTGGTGTAGCCGTAATTTTGAAACATAGGCAAAGGCCGGTTGAAGGAAAATTTGGTCCATACAACGATAATGGACCCGAAGGGCCTGAAGGTACTTTCACCAGTAACAGAAGTGATACGATTGATGAAGTAAGTATTTTTAGTGGGTCAGAAAAAACCATTACCAGTAAAAATTTTAGGGGTGGAAAAATTACAAGTATTTTCGGGGGTTCAGAAATTAACCTGATGCAGTCGGGCCTTTCCTCCGGGAATAATAATATTGAGATGTTTTGCATGTTTGGGGGAACTACCCTTATTGTCCCTTCCGACTGGGAAATTAATGTGGACGTTACCGCAATTTTTGGAGGATATACCGATAAAAGGTACAAGAG
>Ga0307929_1001634_pt1 | contig 16262 bp, 11 predicted proteins | sample AceLakmetage1330_FD_203160 | JGI IMG/M metagenome (GOLD analysis project Ga0307929, IMG submission 203160) | Saline water microbial communities from Ace Lake, Antarctica - #1330 | ecosystem: Environmental > Aquatic > Non-marine Saline and Alkaline > Saline | place: Antarctica: Ace Lake...
GCATGATCTCGATTGTATCGTTAACTTTAAACGGTGATGTAAAAAATATAATAAGGCCTGCCGTGATATTACCGACCAAACTCCATACGGCGAAGAAGGCGATGGCTATCATTGCCAAAATGCCGGTTATGGAAATCCATAAATTCCTTACATCAATCCCCCATACCAACATCAGTAAAGCAAAGAACAATCCAGCACTCAGAAAAACCATAAAACGTTTTACAGCGAAATACCTAGTATCCTGAAGTTTTAATTTTTTCTGTGTTTTCCGAGCGTAGAATTTAAAGAGCTGGAAACATACCACGGTAATAAGCAGTACGGCTACAGAGACTATTAGTTTTTGGATTATTTCATAATTCATAGCCACTTCTTCCTTTTGAAATATAATATCATGGTAACAAAAACACCCACCATTACCAGTAATACCGCCGGATAACCCCAGTGCCACTTGAGCTCCGGCATGAATGTGAAGTTCATGCCGTAAATGCCAGCGACGAATGTCAGGGGAATGAATATAGTAGCGATAATGGTAAGGACCTTCATCACCTCGTTCATCCGGTTGCTGATACTGGATAAATATGTGTCGAACATACTAGAAGCCATATCTCTGAATGTCTCGACTGTATCAATCACCTGTATCGTATGATCGTATACGTCCCTGAAGTATACCCCCGTTGCGGCCGAGATAAGAGATGATTCCCCTCTATGAAGACTGCTGATCACCTCCCGGAGCGGCCAGACCGACTTCCGGATAAACAGAAGCTCTCTTTTTAAATAATTAATCGCCTGGAGTGTCTCCGGACTTGGATCGGCAATCAACACTTCTTCAGTCCCCTCAATCCGATCTCCCAATTTCTCTAAAATCGAGAAATAACCATCAACCACTGCATCGATCAGGGCATAGCTAAGATAATCGGCTCCCATCCTGCGGATTCGTCCTTTCGCCTCCCTGATCCGTTGTCTGATCGGATCAAAAACATCGCCAATCTTCTCCTGAAACGATATGACAAAATTAGTTCCGAGGATCAAGCTTACCTGTTCAGAAGTGACTTCCAGTTTCTCTTCATCGTACCCCAGCATCTTCAAGACCACGAAGACGTACTCCCCGAAGTCTTCAACCTTTGGTCGCTGACCGGTATTGGCGATATCTTCTATAACCAATGGGTGTAAGCCGAAGTGCTTGCCTACATTTTCGAGAATCTCAGTTTTATATATTCCGTCGATATTTATCCAGGTCACAGTAGATGTATCTTTGAACAGAAAACAATCTTCCACCGTCTTGAACCCTTTTTCCTGGACCTGGTCTTTATCATAGTCGATTACAGTAATCCTCACTTCCTCTGTCCTCTGCTTCCCTATATAAATCGCGGTACCGGGAGGAAGGCCAGCCGCTTTGGATCTCTTTTTAATGAATCTGAGCATGATCTCAACCTCCGTATATATTGTTTAGACTGGAGTATACATCCGTTTTCTCATAGTCTCCAGCTTGCCGAAACACATTAGCTTGTCACCTAAAATAATCTTCGTGTCGGCTGATGGGTTTGGAATGGTCTGATTTTTCCTCTCTATAATTAAAACGAGAATATCAGATTTCCTTAAGTCGGTTTCAATTAGTGTCTTGTTTACTACCGAACTGTCTTCTGTGACTTCAATATGGGATATGCCGTACCCGCCAGGAGCCAAGAATATCTCTTCGAAAGTCACCGGCTCGATGATATCTTTTTTTACCAAACGCCTTCTTACAACTTCAGTTAACTTTTTACCATACTTAGTACCGGTAGAGACCTTAAAAACGATATATACAGTCAAAGCGACCACCACCAGGTTAATCCAAGGTAACAAAAAAGGGGGGAATATAGTCCGTAAAAAAGGGATAGTATATTTTGTTAAATAGATATTTGGTCTTAGAGAATTGGCGAAGGTAGCGACCATAGCAACAATACCGGCATTACCGAAGATAATGAGATAGGTCGCAATCCTTCTTCTCTGTGGACTGGCTATAACTAGTTCTGCTTCCCTTGTGGTGAATCCCGTTCCACTGAAACATGAGAGGGCCTGGAATTTTGCTGCCCTCCATTCGAGGCCGGTTAAGTTGAAGGCTACAGCACCAATTCTAACTACAATTACAGACACAATCAAAGCGGCAATGAATAACAATAGATTCATAAATATACTCCCTTCCTATAGCTTGTTTATCCTGTTAATAGTGTGCATCGTTAACAGGATCTTTGTGATATTCACGACTTCAGTTGACACATTTTGGTTCTCATAATAGAACCGTATTTCAAAGGATGTCGTGATATGACAAAAGAACAATGTGAGGAGGAGATCACCGGCTATAGTACCGTGTCATCCGGCAGAGTTGTTCCGCCAGTTCGCCGGAAAGCATCGCAGGATCGTATCGCCATTCCCATTGTCCGCAGGATAGGCCCGGGGCGTTCATCCTGGCTTCGCTGCACCGTCTGAATTTCATTGGGTGTGGATCCGTAATGATGTCTCATGATTGTTATAAAATGTGTAAACAGACTTAGTCTTTCTATGACGTGGTGTCTCCTTTTTCATCAAATTCGATACCTTCTCTTTTCAATCGGGCCTCTAATTGTTCTAGCCTGAATTTCAGGTCTGACATTTGATGAACCCTGCCCGACATCGATTCTACCATGGCGTTCAGTTGAGATGTTCGCCTATCGACTAAGTCCTCAAGATGGTCTCTATGTTTAGCTAACTCTCCCTCCATCTGTTTACGCTTGCTGATGTTAACAAATGAAGCCATCCTGCCTGATATGGCATGTTTTTTATCGGTAACAGCCGATGAAGAAACTTCAACGGCAAAAGTTGTCCCATCCTTGTGAGTCGCGGTAAATTCCTCTGTCTCAGAGTTTTTCCTGTTTATGATCGCCTCCACATCGGAAAACTTGCGTATATCATCGCTGGCAAATAAATCGGTCGCATATTTTCCGATCACACTCTCTTTACTGCCATATTCAAACATGACTACAAAGGAAGGATTGGCATATATGATTCTGCCCTCCAGATTAGTTATAACAACACCGTTAACGGAAGAATCCAGTGCATCGTAGGCGATACTTAATTCTTTTTCCGCTCGGTCTCTTTTTTTGATTAATCGGAGTATCAATGGGATTAAAAATATACCCACAATAATCAGGAGAACAGTTTCAATGATTGCCTCCCTCCAGTTAAAGGGGCTGGGAGGGATGCCGAAAATGATGTGGGGAAGTCCGAGTATTTCATTCAGCCAGAGTCCGAGGCTGATAATTAAAAGACATAAGACGGCGAAGAGTGATACCTTATCATACAGGTAATCTTTTACCGGAAGTTGAAGCCGAGAATCTGTATTGTCCGCCTCGGCAATCTCACAACATAGTTTTATCAACTTCTTTATGAGTTTATCTTTCGATGAAGTGATCCTCACTTCTTCTGTCCTCTTTTTCCCTATATAGACCGAGGTACCGGGAGGAAGTCCAGCTGCCGCGGATCTCTTCTTAATGAATCTGGGCATTGTTTTAACCTCCGAAACCATCCTATTATATGCTTTAAAGATGATTACTCGCATACCGGCGGAGAGACACATTTTTGAGGAAGGCACTACCCCCTATTATTACACCCTTCCCCCATAATAACCATCTCTCCCATCTGAATGCAGCTGATTATCTCTCCGGTTAAATAAACGTTCTCTTTTAATAAAGCCGGACCTAATTATCCATCATGGTTACCGAGTTCTTATTTGACTATCCGGTAAGTTGGATAAGCAAAATTAACCTTCTCCTCTTTTTCGAAATCCTCCAGTATTACCCTCGCAAACTCGTCTTGGGTAGTCCTGCGCTTCCTTGCTTCTGTCAAATACCTTAAAGTTAATTCTACTCCGCTGTCTTTAATATCCACATATACAATTGGAGTCAGCTTTCCATAGTGAATCATGTATCGCCGGGACATCCTTTTTATTTTCATCTTTACGATTGCTTCTCTATCTTCCGCTCGGTCCAGTGCATGGCTGATCATAATTTCCTGCGCCCGTTTCCAATCACTCTCGAAGGTGACCAGAATCTTCAGTTCATTCCAGATAAACTCAAATCCACGACTATAGTTGTAACTCGCCTTTTTAAATATTTCGCTGTTGGGTACATTGACTATTCTGCCAGTACTCTGGTCGGCGTCTACCCAGTTCCCTATTTCCAGTAGGGATGTCTGCAGCATGCTAATGTCTATCACATCACCTTTCACCCCTCCAAATTCTATCCTGTCGCCCGCGTCGAATGGTCTTCGAAAAAGAATCATGAACCAACCCGCGAAGCTCAGGATCACCTCCTGCAGGGCCAAAGCCACACCTGCACCGACAGCACTGAGGAAGATGGTCAGGGAACTGATATTCTGAATCCAGATAAATACAACGAACAGGATGATCAACAGGTTAAGGAAGTAGATCACATATTTCCTGACCAAATGCTGTGTCCGATGGTTCTGGACTCGAACGTTAATGATCCTCACCAGGAGAAATACCAACAGATACCCAATCAACAGGATCAACCCGGTTCTGATCAGTTTCCTGTATAGTACATCATGCTTACTTTTAATCTTCGTTTCCGCCAAGGCCACCTTTTCCTGAGCCAGGAGCAACTTATCCTCCATCAACCGGACTCTCTCTTGGATGGCCAGGGTTTTTTCTTCCGCGATCAGGACTTTTTTATATGCAGCCGAAGCTTCTTTCTCCTCTTTATCAGCATTGGCTTCAGCCTTTCTGATCTCACCATAGTTAGCATTTATGCTGCGGACGACTTCAGCCTCCTCTTTAGCAAGTTTAGCCTCCTTAAGCTCCACTGCCGCTTTTTTTTTCTCGATCTCGACCGTTTTTTCCTGAATCTCCACCTCTTTCTTAGCCGATTCGACTTCTGTCTTCACATCTTCGGTCTGTTTTTTTGCGTCTGCGACCTCATTCAACTGCCGAATAATTCCGTCCGGATTAGGTGAAGGGGATTGGGACAGTTCCTGAGCATTTACCGGGGAGATCAAAGCTGGAATAAGACATGCCAGTATGAATAGCAGAGTGATCGCCCTTCTATTAAATCGGGAAAGGTTCATAAAATATCTCCAGAACAATAACTGTTACTCGGTTTAAATTGAGGTTCAACCGTCTGTTCATGAAGAATGGGAATTATATTACCATTCTTCATCTTCACTCCTGATTCGCTTTCATTTATATCCTACCATAGTCAATCCGGCATGTTATGTAGGAATATTTAATACTTGTAACCCTTATTGTAATCTCCATAATCATAATCTTTATAATCGTAGTCCTCCTCATTATCTTCATCGTCCGGACCATCATCGTCGTCGTCCTGACTATCATCCTCCTTATCATCTTCCCCAACGAGATCATCATCCAGAGCCTCATACGTATACACGATTAGAGAGATCTCGTTGGATTCACTCTCACTCACTATACCCGTGGCCTTCACTTCCTCGCCTTCACGTGCCAAAAGCTCGTTTCCCTCTTCGTTATCCACCACCAAGTACTCTTCATCCGTTTTAGTCAATATCGATACCATGGCCACCTTCCCTGCCGCATCCCAATCTACGGCACCTACAACACCTTGAATAGTGACAATATTATTTCTCATAATTTACCTCTCATCCATAGATTGAAGCCGTTGAATCCTGCGCTGAAGATATGGTGAGGTCTGGATTGTGCTTTAGCAGCACACTCACGGGCGCAATAGTTAAGACAAGTTCTGTATTCCTGGAGCAGGCGATGGGCGGATAGGTATGTATGCCGACAAGATACGGTGAAGTGTTTAACTCCGGGTCAAAGAGCTCAACCTGACGGGACACTTCAATAATACTCGTCGGGGCGGAAGACGTGCCGAGTAAGTAAGACACAGTCTTTTCCAGAGGTATGGGTAGTATGCCGACCCGAGCCAGGTCGACTGAAACGAAGGGGATGGGATCAGTACCGTCATACAGAAACTGTTCCACCCCCCCATCAATAGTCTTGGTCATTCTTAAGGCGCCTCATCTCCCGCCTCCGCTGGCGGGCACTGTCACGGCTTTTACGACCTTTAATATCACGTCCATCCCTACGAGGATATCTCTCCCCGTTCGTACGGCTAATTATTTTCCGACCTTCAAAATTGTCATCTAGAGATACGCCATACTTATCTTTCATTTCCGCACCTTGGTTAAAATCTAAAATCCTTGTATTGATGCTTCCTTATATATCTACAATACGTAAAGTCAACAATTATTATCGTGATTTTTCATGGGTCAGAAAAAGCATAATCAGGATAGATTTTTGCGGGTTTGTTTGCCATTAAAAGGGTATTTTGATAAGCTTATTTTATAAATCAAAATTTAACCTAATAACACGTTCGATGACGGGAATGAAATGACAGACATACTACTTCACACCTTCGTAACGACGCTGTACTTCCTTGCCCTGATCAATCCCGTCAGCAAGGTATTCGTTTTTGCCGTTCTCTCCTTCCGAGCATGAACGCAAAGGTTTCATGCGGGTCACCGATAAGGCCAGTGGTGTTGCCGCAAAGCTAAGCGCCGGAGCCAAGCGCGGGGGCAGGTTAAATAACAATATGTTCTAGAAACGGAGACGCATGATGAGGATTACCCTGGCGTATAATTTACGAACCGATGATACCGAAGCCACTGCTGAGCTACTTTCAGTGGAAGATATTCAACGCATACAGACCGCGATCAGCAGCCTGCATCATAAGGTAACCATGGTAGAGGTTTCCGCTAAGCCCAACATAGTGGTTGAGCGATTGTTGGAAAGCGCGCCGGATCTGATATTTAATCTGGCGGAAGGAACCATCGGAAGTTCCCGGGAAGCGTTTTATCCGGGCTTGTACGAGCAGATGGACATTCCCTTTACCGGCGGAAACGCGTCATTGCTCCATCTTAATCTGGACAAACATCTGGCGAAAACCGTTCTGAGTTCCCGCGGGGTCAGAGTTCCTCAAGGAGTGCTGATTTCCGGAAAAGAACACCACCTGCCGGACGATCTCCGATATCCGCTGATGATCAAGCCGAATTCCGAAGGTTCAAGCAAAGGGATCAGCCAGGATTCAGTCGTCGAGACCCGGGAGCAGGCTCTCAAACGTATCGATCAGCTGTTGGCCCACTATCCGGCGGGACTGATCGTCGAAGAATTTATAGCCGGCCGGGAATTAAGTGTTCCGTTTATTGAAAGCTATCCCGGAAAGCTGCTCGATATAGTAGAGCATACGTTTGATATGAAGAAGAGCGGCGGCAAATACAATATTTACGATTATGATATGAAGCAGGGCGGAGAAGCCGCCAAGAGCGTAAAAGTCATCTGTCCGGCTCAGATTACTGCTCAGGAAGAAAAAGAAGTCGTGAGCATGGCCCGGCAGGTATTTGATATCATGTCCTGTCCGGATGTCGGGCGAGTCGATATCCGCCTGCACAGGGACGGAATGCCGTATTTTATAGAATTAAATCCGTTGCCCAGTCTTCACCCAGTGGCCTCATTGATGACCGCGGCACAATCGCGCGGTCTTGGATTTCGGGATGTATTCCGACTGGTCATTCGCTCTGCCGCGCGCCGATACGGTCTGGCTATCCGGCCGCCGAAAAAAGCGATCAGGTCTCCGCAGATTTCCGTGCCCCCGCGTTGCACTACGCGCGAACTGGGCATTCCCATCGGCAGAATGCGCCCGGGAATTCAGGACAGCATTACCGATGTCAAAGGTGTTCGGGTCGGCCATTTTACCCGGACTGAAGACAATGTGAATATTCCCGGCAGCACCGAGACCACTTGCGTGCGTGCCGGAGTTACCGCAATCCTGCCGGCCGGACAGGCCTATGCCAAACGATTGGTTGCCGGCGGATATGTGCTTAACGGCGTTGGCGAGATGGCCGGACTGACTCAGGTACTGGAGACCGGCTGGCTGGAAACTCCGATTTTACTGACCAATTCACATTCAGTCGGTCGGGTACATGACGGAGTCGTCAATCACATGATAAAAAAATATCCCCGCCTGGGCACCGAGACCGGTGTGGTACTGCCGGTGGTGGGAGAAGCGGACGATTCTTTTCTAAATGATGTGCGCGTAGGAAGTTGTACTGCCCAGGACGCGGTAAAAGCGATCGAGGCAGCGTCAAGTTCAAATGTCATACAGGGTTCAGTGGGAGCCGGTGTCGGCATGAGCAGTTTTGACTTTGCCGGCGGCATCGGAACCGCCTCGCGCACCTTCGATCTTAAAAACAGTGGATCGTTTAATCTCGGCGTCCTGGTACTGTCCAACTTCGGCAAGATGCGAAACCTTACTGTCGAAGGCGGGGTGGTTGGCAGGCAATTGGACACTGAATTTGCTCGAAAAGGCCGTCGGGAATTTTCGGAAGGCTCAATTATCGTAGTCGTCGCGACCGATGTCCCTCTATTGAGCAGCCAGCTTAATCTTATCGCCAAACGCGCGGCGCTCGGCCTGGGACGCACCGGATCCTACGCCGCATCATCCAGTGGAGAGATCATCATCGCTTTCAGCACCGCTAATCGCAAGCCGCGCTCGACCCGTTCCAGCGATCATTTGATCAGCATGAAATGCATATCCGAATACTATATCAATACGTTGTATGAGGCAGTGATCGAATCCACTGAAGAAGCTGTGCTGAATGCGATATTCTGTTCCAATGGAATGGACGGCCGCTTAAAGCGCTGGTGCCCGGCGATTCCCCACCAGCGGGTCATCGAACTCTTGAAACAAGGAATGCAAATTCATGAAAGTCATTGAAAAATATAACGACAGCCAGCACAATCCCCATTGGAAATATCAGCTGGGCCCGGAATCATACGAAGTCAAGGATACCCCGCTGCGCGTGGAAAGCATTAAAAAATCCCTGCGTCAGGACGCGCGATTTGAATTTAAAACCGCCGACGCCTTTCCGGAACGCATAATTGCCCGGATCCATCCCTATCATGATTATATCCGCCACACCGCGGAAAGCCTGCAGACAGACACCGAGGAGTTCTATCCGGATCTGTTCCCGGGAGAAGGCGCGCACCTGCCGAAAAAAGTCGACTCACCGCTCTGGGGCGGCATCTGGTGTACCGACGCGGTTACGCCGATCATGAAAAAGACCTATCAAGTGGCGCGCGCATCCGCGGAAACCGCGCTGACCGCCGCGGCATTGATCAAGAACGGACAGGAAAAAGCAGTGTATGCCCTGTGCCGTCCTTCAGGACATCATGCCGGTCCGCGCGTTTTTGGCGGTTATTGTTATTTTAACAATGTGGCGACTGCGGCGGAATATTTATTGCCTGCCGGCAAGGTCGCTATCGTGGATATTGATTATCATCATGGAAACGGAACCCAGGAATTCTTTGCCGAAATAAAATCAGTCTTTACCGCCTCTATCCATGGCGATCCGGCAGTCGAATATCCTTACTTCTGGGGCTATGCCGATGAAATCGGCAACGGACAGGCTGCCGGAACAAATCACAATGAGCCATTGCCCAAGGGAACCCAACTTCCTGAGTATCTCCGGGCAGTGAACCGCATCCGCGATAAAATCAGCGCGTTCGACCCCGACTATCTGATCATCGCCGGCGGTTTTGATACGCACCGGAAAGATCCGATCGGAGGTTTTTCGTTACGGACCGAGGATTATACGCGGCTCGGCAGCGAGTTCGCATCGTGGCGGATACCGACCCTGGTCTGTCAGGAAGGCGGATATAACACTGAAGTCCTGGGAGAATGCGTAAAGAACTTTTTGCTCGGGATGATGGAGCCGGGGCAGCTTCCCGACATTCCCGGGACGGCTTAGTGCTCCTTCACACAAAGAAAATTATGCGAAAGCCTCCTGTCGCGGATAAATTGGCATCCACGCTTAGCTACTCCCGGCTGAATCAAAAAGACCCAACTAAAATATTTTACAAGGTCAGAAGATGAAAGGCTCCGAAAATCGGTAGAGAAGGGGAGTAGCCTCCAGGATAAACTGATGTTTGATCTGCGGAGAATAGAAAATATAGTGTTTCATATTCCCCAAAAAGATATTATAATGACTTGAAATAACCAACTCGCTGCCCTAGTCCATGACGTGTATGTCATGGACGCAGTACACCTATAATTGAGTTTGAATTAGAAGTTCACCTGCCGAAAAACAACTACCAGAGCCCCCGATAAGGGATGTTAACTCCACTAACTCCCCTGTCTTTTAATGACTAAAAGGGACGATTCAATCATTAGAGAATTGCCCCTACTCTGGTTGGTGGTAGTAGTATCAAAACCCCGTACAGAGGATGTAAGTGGTTAGGATGGGGTATCCTGGTTGGAGAGGTTATCTCCCCGAATCCCCGGAGTCCCGAGCCTTCCCGAAATATCCCGATATCACCCCGCCCCATCAGACCTGAACAGAAAGAACTGAAAGAATATGAAGACCGATTTATCAGGGTATTTGGGTGAGAATCTCCTCATATCCTGATAGATCCCCTTTGAATCATTCCGTAGCAGCGGCAATCAAATATGGCTATTTGACTGGAAGAGGGGCTTGTTTCTCCTGCTAGTATATCAAATTTGGAAGACTAAATGACCATAGTGCAGGTTAGTCCGATCTGGCCCGTGTTCCGGCGAATATATTACTGATCCTTCAAATATTTATTACCTAAGTTGAGCGATTATTGCGGATGAAATGTGCTAAGATTATGAGGCTGCATCGCCGCATAGAATCGCTCAATTTAGGTATTAATGGTTTTATGTTCCTTTTTGTTATCTCTCCCCGCTCCAGTTTACACAGAGATACATTGTTCTTGCATGTAGATCTATCCCGCAGTAGAATTTATGCGTTTGCATATAAAATCTGGCCTCTTCCTTTCCCATTTTGGGGGTGGGAGGTTGTCCATTCTCTCTTCCGAGCATGAGCGCAAAGGCCAGCCTTGTTGCCGGAGCCATATTGCTGGGATCAATGATCTTCGGCATAGCATCGGAAGAAATCGAACAAAACCTTAGACCGCTACAAAATGAACCGCGCAAGCGCGGTCCATTCTGAGGGTCAAGGCAGACGTTAGCACGAGAAGGATCATAGATGGACAACACGGAAACAACCATAACGCTTTCAGGCAAGACCCTTTCGCCCGGCTTGGGTGAGGGACAGATATTTGTCTACCGGGACGTGCTGAACCGGTTTGATGAGTTCTACGATACCGACAATACCCAGGTTGAAGATGAATTGGAACGTCTGGATCGGGCTCTTCTGCGGATCTCTGACGACTTGAGCATATTAGCGGAGCGCGTTGAGAAGGAGATCGATTCGGAGCTCTCGGGTGTCTTTCTCGCGCACTTGGCCATTATACAAGATCCGAGCTTGAGGACAGAAGTTGAGAAGGAGATCACAGACGAATTAGTTAGTGCAGGCTGCGCGGTGAGAACCGTGTTCCGACGCTGGGAGCGTCGGTTCCAATCCATGGAAGCTGATGTGGCCAGACAGAAGAGCGATGACATGCGGGACTTGGCGCGACGGATTGTATCCGCGCTGGCCGGTGTCCATGCGCATGCCCTCGCGAACATACCTCGTGGCAGTGTCCTGGTGGCAAGACGCCTGTTGCCGTCGGACACGGTATTTCTTGCCCGGAATACCGCTGCTGCAGCTTTACTGGAGATTGGAGGCAAAGGCTCTCACGCAGCACTTTTCGCTCGTGAAATGGGCCTTCCGTGTATCGCCGGCATCCATGGCCTTCTTGAATCAGTCTCTGAAGGTTCTTTCGCTGTCGTCGATGCAGATGAGGCCCGAGTTATCATTAATCCAACCGCGAAGCAGAAGAAATCCTTCCACGCGAAGCGGGAGCGGCAGACGCGGACAAGCGCAAAGGCGCGCGAACGGGCGCATGGGCCCGCCGTGACGGCGAATGGAACAAGAATAGCAGTTCTCGCGAACGTGGGCGACGCAGAGGATACGCGGTTAGCAGTCGAAAATGGTGCTGACGGAGTTGGTCTCTACCGCCTTGAGCAGGCTTACTTGGGGCGTCAGAAGCCCCCGAGTGTGGAAGAGCTTTATGAGGAAATGCAGGAGACTTTACAGCCGGCCAAAGGTCTGCCCGTCTACGTCAGATTACTTGATGTCGGTGCGGACAAGCCGCTTCCCTTTCTGGAAATGCCAAGAGAACGGAATCCCTCATTGGGACAACGCGGCATCCGTTTCCTCCGGGAACACCCGGAACTCCTGCACACGCAGTTGGATGCATTGCTACAGCTTTCATCATATTTTGACCTTCATATCCTGGTTCCGATGGTTACGCTGCCAGGCGACATCGAGGTAGTGAACCAGGTTCTCAAGGAGCTAACATCAAAAAGCACAACTTCGCGTATGCCTAAAATCGGCGCCATGGTTGAGACGCCGGCGGCAGCCCTCAGTGCTCCTGACATCATGAAGTACGCAGAATTCCTGAGCTTCGGCACGAACGATCTTACACAGTACTCGTTTGCCGCTGACCGTGAAAATGAAGCCGTTGATATCTATTTCGATGACATACACGATGTTATTTTTCGCCTGATTCGCACGGTACATGATGACGTTCCCGATGTTCCCCTCTCGATCTGCGGCGAATTGGCAGGGCGTTCCGAAGCCGTGTCTAGGCTCGTGGAGTCCGGTATCACTTCTTTGAGTGTTGTGCCCAGCTTGATTCCCGCGATCAAGGAGGCTGTTCGGAGCTGCGGCAAGGGATCATAACCGTGTGCTAACAAGAGCATTGACTTGTACGTTTCAAACCGCGCCGCTTCGCGTCCCGGTTTGAAACGACGGTCATGCTGATCGTTAGAAAGCAAACCGGGTTTAGCATAAATGGATCTTAAATTACGTTACATAGCTGATTGGTTGGAAGAGTATCCACCCAAACCATATTTTACCGCTGAGCGGTTGGAGATATTCAAGGAGATCGACCGTATCTTACTGGACGGCACGCTTACTCACCAAGGAGGTGAGTTCGACATCGGGGATGAGAACAGGCAGGTTAAGAATAATCCGATCCGGGATTTGTATGTTCATCAGATGCTCAAGGCACTGCAGGAGATAGAATCCTGCACGGTTAAAACCGATGTGGTTGTCTGGCAGCTCTATAACATGGGGTACATTATAAAGACCCCCACCGTGACCATGGGATTCGACGTAGTCCGGGGGCTCAAGAAGCACAATTGGGGATGGAACATTCCGGATGAAATACTCCGGGGTCTGGTTCGTTGCCTGGACGTCCTCTTCGTCACCCATTACGCGGATCATTATCACGAGCACACCGACACCTGGTGGCATACCGATCATTGCGATACCGGGATCGTTTCCCTGATGCAGAAAGCGGGCAAGCACGTTGTCCTTCCGGCAGGGAACGAGAACTATTTCGAAAAGTATGAACATACCGTATTCGCGGGCGATGACCAGAGCATCAGTCTCCCGGGTATGGAGGTGACCTCATACGCCGGACCGCACGTTTACCAGGATAACCCCGTGGAAACTCCGTTGCGGGTATTCAAGGTGGTGACCGGGGAAGGGAAGAAGATATTGTTTACCGGGGATTTTGATTATATCGCGGAGTCCTCCGTACCGCATCAAACTGACCTCGACATTTTATTTCTTCGGTGCGGAGGGGTAAGCCCATTATACGACGACCAGAATCCGTATGACCTCGGTGACGATGAGGATGCGTTTCACATCGGTACCCAGGAATTTAAGACGAAATACGTGGTCGCCGGTCACCTGGGAGAATTGTCGCACCCTACGGGTGGAGGGAGGGAAAGCTATGAGACCGCTTTTAAGATTTTTGCCAGGTTCGCGGACACGGTGAAAATAAATCGATTGATACTGTTCTGGGGAGAAAAGTACCACTGTGAAATTTGAAGCAACGTGCAATCCTCAACTCGTTACGTGGAGACGAAAAACGCCGCCGAGTTCAGCAGCGACCAGGCGGAGCGGCCCGGCTATTTTCACGGGTGCGGATGGCTTCGGATACCATTGTGTCGGTTGCCCCAGGCTGGCGACAGAAGCCGTTGGTTTTGGCGACGTTTCAGCCCACCCTGCCAGCGACGCTGGCGGTGCAGTCCGTGGCGGACATGCAGAAATAGACACGGCATCTCGCTGGAGCCTGGAGAAGGGGTTGCCGGGGAACCGGGCATGAGCGCTGAAACCAAAATTAACGGCATGGGATCGATTCCGCACGCTGGGGGAGTGGCCTTCCGCGTATGGGCGCCCAATGCGGAGCGGGTGTCCGTAATCGGATCGTTCAACGGCTGGGACGGCGCCAGGCATCCCCTGCAGGCTGAGGAGAACGGCAACTGGTACGCCGACGTGGCCGAGGCTCATATCGGCGATGAGTATCGTTTCCTCCTCTCCACGCCGACGGGCAAGTTCTCGCGCACCGACCCCTATGCCCGCGAGGTGACCGGGGCGGTCGGAAACGCCGTCGTGCACGATCCGGCCTTCGACTGGCAGGGGGACGACTACCACCTCCCGCCGTGGAACGAACTCGTCATCTACGAGCTTCATCTCGGCACATTCAACGACCGGGAAGACGTCAGCCGTCCGGGCACGTTTTCCTCGGTGTCGGCGCGTCTGGAACATTTGAAGAAGCTCGGCGTCAACGCGATCCAGATCATGCCGGTGGGGGTCTTCGCGGGCGGCCGGTCGTGGGGGTACAACACAACCCATATCTTCTCGGTGGAAACCACCTACGGGGGGTCACGGGAGTTCAAAGAATTCGTCCGGCGCGCCCACCGGGAGGGCATCGCGGTGATCCTGGATGTTGTGTACAACCACCTGGGTCCCAGCGACAACAATCTCTGGCAGTTCGACGGCTGGAGCGAGAACAATCGCGGCGGCATCTACTTCTACAACGACGACCGGGCCGTTACTCCGTGGGGAGAAACCCGGCCCGATTACGGCCGCGGCGAGGTCCGTCAATACATCCTCGATAATGTCCTGATGTGGTTCGGGGATTACCACGTTGACGGTCTTCGTTTCGACAGCACCCATTACATCCGCACCGTACACGGTACCGAGGACCGGGAGCTGCCCGACGGCTGGAGCCTGCTCCAGTGGATCAACAGCCAGGTCGCCCTGAAGTTCCCCGGACGGATCACGATCGCCGAGGATTTTCAAAACAATCAGCGGCTCACCCAGGACATTGCCGCCGACGGCGCCGGGTTTTGCGCGCAGTGGGACGGCATGTTCGTCAACCCCATCCGCCGGTCGGTGATCACTTTACAGGACCAGCACCGCTCGCTTGCCGACATCCGCGACGCCGTCTGCTATCGTTACAACGACGACGCCTTCAAACGGGTCATCTTCAGCGAGTCCCACGACGCGGTGGCAAACGGCCAGGCGCGCGTACCCCAGGAGATCAGCCCGGACGACCCCGGGGGCTGGTACGCGCGGAAACGTTCGACGCTGGCCGCGGCGATGGTCTTCACAGCCCCGGGCATCCCCATGCTTTTCCAGGGTCAGGAATTCCTCGAAGGAGGATGTTTCCGCGCCACGGTTCCCGTCGATTGGGATAAAAACGAGGAGTTTCACGGTATCGTCCGGATGTACCGCGACCTCATCCGTCTGCGGCTCAACCGCGACGGCTTCACGCGCGGCCTCCGCGGTCAGCACACCCGGGTCTATCACCTAAACGAGGAACGCAAGGTCATCGCCTTCCACCGCCGGGAACAGGGCGGACCAGGGGACGACGTGGTGGTCGTCGCCAACTTCTTCCACGACGCGCAGGACGGATACGTCATCGGCTTCCCGGCCGCGGGGACCTGGAAGCTCCGTTTCAACAGCGATTGGCAGGGCTACAGCGATGACTTCAAAAACCATCCGAGCACCAATGTTGTCGCCGAGGCGAGCGCCCGCGACGGGCTGCCCTGTCAGGCGGCGGTTTCCATCGCCCCTTACAGCGTGTTGATCTTTTCGCAGTAAGCCCTGCTCCAGGCTAAAATCAAGCGAACATAGAAGTCTTATACCCCTGCCGCCCCGATATACATCGGGATACAAGCACTTTATGCGGCAGGTGGAGCAGTTTATAGGCTAGAGCTTACTCGAAAAGGTATTTTCAACTTTTTGTGCTCAAAAACTAAATATTCACCACGAAGAACACGAAGAAGAAGAAAGAAAACTATGTGATTATTCCTGTTTTTTTCAAATTCCTTTGTGGACTTCGTGTTCTTCGTGGTTAAAAAGGCTTTTCGAGTAAGGTCAGGCTAGTATCAGGATTCTTTATACACCAAAAGGCCCCCGTGACTTTATGT
>Ga0307929_1001635_pt1 | contig 16256 bp, 13 predicted proteins | sample AceLakmetage1330_FD_203160 | JGI IMG/M metagenome (GOLD analysis project Ga0307929, IMG submission 203160) | Saline water microbial communities from Ace Lake, Antarctica - #1330 | ecosystem: Environmental > Aquatic > Non-marine Saline and Alkaline > Saline | place: Antarctica: Ace Lake...
GGGAGGGGTAATGGAAGCGACCCGGAACTGTTAGACAGCCCAATTGGTCTGTTCCATTACCCCTCCCCGGGGGCTCTGCTGAGGCTACTTGGACACTTCATTTTCATATAAACATACATGGCTGTAAGACCAGCCACAACGAAAAATGAAAGTCTTTTAATTCCAGCATGTTGATGAGACTTTCTTATAAAAAATAGAGAGATGAACAGTAAATGAATATATTAATAATCGGGAACCCCATTGCCAGCGGAGGAGACGGAGAAAAGAGAATTCGTGAGCTTCAATGTATTCTTGAAAACCGGGGCCATGTGGTGGAATCCTATCTCACACAATATGCCGGTGACGGGAAAAATCGCATATTCCAGGTGACTTCAGTGGTGGACAGGGTGGTGATCGTAGGGGGGGATGGGACAGTAAATGAAATCATCAATGGGCTTCCCCGTGGATTTTCCACCCCCATCCTCCAGGTGCCCACGGGAAATGCCAATCTTTTGGCCCATGACCTTCATTTACCCCAAGCGGCCACCAAGGTGGCAGATATCCTGGAAAAGGGCAGGGTGGTGATGGCAGATGTAGCAACTATGAACACAACCGACTTTATCATGGTGGCCGGTGCTGGGTTTGATGCCCGAGTGACCGAAGAGGTTAAAAAAATAAGGCAGGGGAAATTAAGCAATTTAACCTACGTGTTGCCCATTCTCCGGGCCTTGAAAAATCCCGTTCATTCCCTGTTTGATGTGGTGGTGGACGGTACCAAACGCGCTCGGGGAGCCATGGTGCTGGTGTGCAATGTACGCAATTTTGGGGGAATTTGCGAAATCGCCTTTGATGCTGGTGTGGATACTGGACAGCTTGATATTGTTGTGTTTCCCCGCATTAACCTGTTGTCTTTACTAAAATATGGTATTTTTTCAAAATTGAGCAAGGTGACCCGGTTAAAAGGAGTCAAATATCTGAAGGGAAAAACCGTTGGCATTGATTCAAAAACACCCATACCCGTTGAGCTTGACGGTGATTTTAACGGATGGCATTCCCATGTAACCATCCAGTTGAAGCCGGGGTGTGTTCCTCTTCTGGTTCCATAAGGACCGCAAATTTTATAACTTGATAGTATTAGGAATTTCCATTTTATGAACTGTTAAATCAAGGAATTGTAAAAAGTCCGCCCAAAGGGCGCTAATTTAAACGAAATAGTTTGCCTTTTAGCCCATCTACTGCGTTGCATTAAAGGCCAAATAAGGCCGAGCTATTAAATCTTTTTAATGCGCCTTGTAGATGAACAACCAGATTTTATAGATCGCTCTACAGTATTTTTGTCCAACTTATTTTATCTGTAGTCCTAAAGGATAAAAATCGGGCTTGGTTCTAACTTCGCCCAGAAGGCCTGCAAATTTTGATGGATTAATTTCAACATCCTGATATTTTAGTAAGTTTCATCTTTCATTTTATGAAATAACTAATAGTGGGCGAAGTTAGAACCAAGCCCTAAAAATCGAAATCATTGATTAACAATGGGCAACGTTTGTCTTTTTTGCCGGGGATGGTAGTGCACCACCATTATACCGGTGACAATGAGGAAGATGGACATGACCAACGCTGTGGTGACGGGTTCTCCCAGAAGGCAGACCCCAAAGAAAACCCCGGAGATGGGCATGATAAAAATAAAGGTGTGCACGGCAGTGGCTCCGAACTTCTGGAGCATCAGATTCCAGGAAATAAATCCATATGCTGCTGTGACCAGTGATTGGTAAAGCATGGATAAAAAGATGGACCTATCCATGGTGCCGACCATAGGCGCGTCCCAGAGCCATCCCCCCATAAAAAAGAAGGGAATGGCGAAAAGCATGGGGTAGACGGTGACCTGAACGGCATGAAAATCGGCAATGATTCGTTTGAGATATATTGCATTGCATCCCCACAAAGAAACCGCTACAAGCACAAAGAGATCTCCTTGATGAATATCTCCTGAAAGTCCTCCCTGGTCCATCAGGAGGCACAGAACGCCACTGAATCCAAAAATGATGCCAATACTTTTTTTCATGGTTATACGGTCGCCGGGAATATAAAAATGGGCGAGGATCAACACAATGAAGGGCAGCAGATTGGAGATCAGGGTGCCATGGGATGCGGTTGTTTTGCTCAAACCGATATAAAAACAGGTTATCTGGGTCATGAAAATCAGGGAGAGTCTCCCCATCTGGAAGACTTGTTTCCGATTCTTCAGCAAAAGGGGTTTTCGAGTGAGAGTCGCCCATATAATAAGGGCCATGGCCGCAATGGAGAATCTGAGCCCTGCCACGGTGAAAATACCAAATCCCCCAAGACTTATTTTAATTGCCGTTGCATTGGCACCGAACAGAACACATAGAAATGTTGCGTAGAGTGAAGCCCCCAATGGAAGACTGTTCACGGACTCCTGGCAAGGAACAATGGTGGTGTTGGTTTTCATGTTAAGAGTTACTCCAGATGACGCCTTCAGGCAGTTATGTTTTTCTTTTTACCATACCCGACGTCTCCGGGCAATGCACCTTTTTTAAGCAGCGCGAATTTTCGATCAAGGGGAGGGGAATTGCAAGAGATTATGTAACTATTCAGATAGTAGCCCAGAATTGGGAAAACCACTACTCAGTATCTGTTTAACAGCACCCCGTAGTCGCATAGTCAGGACTTCGAAGCATACATTGCTATTCGAGAAGGCCTGAATGGGTGAAAATGGGGTGCTGCTGAGCACATACGAGGTTATGGTGGACTTGTAAATGAGTGGTCTTCAGGAAAGAGGATGGAACATTTCTCCTGAAGGCCAACTGATTTTTTTGTATGACTCTTTAGATCAGGGGGGTGACTACTTAGAATTTTTCGGTCAATGCCTTGCCATATTGTTGGCAGGCCTTGGCCCCTTCATCTGTTTCCATCATACCCTCTGTGAGATTCAAAGCCCCAAGATCCAAGGTGTCCATTTTAAACACATATTCCATGGTGTCAAATATCATGGGTGCAGATTCACCACTGTGGGTATGGGAACCAAAGGCACCAGCTATTTTTCCGGCGAGATTTGCTTTTTCTGCCAGAAAAAGAAATTGTTTCATGCCCGAGGTCATATCTTTATGATAAGTGGGGCATCCAAAAAGAAATCCATCAAAGCCGGCCAGATCCTTTTCGGTTTTAATGGATGAGGTCTTCATCAGAGTTGCTTCATGGCCCCCCATACGAACGCCTTCTGCCAGATAATTAGCCATTTTTTCTGTCACGCCGGTTCTGCTCACATAGGCGATTAAAACTTTTTTCATTTTGTCCCCTTTTGTTGAATTATTACAGGTATAAACATCAGATGAATGAACCTCTTTACAGAGATTCGGCTGTTAATTTCATAATTTTAAAAAGCAAAAGTTATGCCATCTTTTATATTTTAAAAAATATTTAAAGAATTTTTTATTGCAGGGGGAGAAGACAGATAAGACTACAAGTGCAAAAATGGGTATCCGATACCATGACGTTAAAATTTTTTATATTGGCATATACCAGGGGCAGGCAGGCTAACGTTGTTGGCGTTTTTGGATATCTGCTGGTCTTCAGGGGAGGGTGTTTCATCACCTTGAACCAATTTTTTAATAAATTGTTCAAGGCGGCTGAAATTTAGATCATTGTGGCTGGTTGTTGTGCTTATGAATGGATAAATGTGTATCATAGCGTATGCACAAAAGTGTCTCATGAAACATAAGCGGTCCGGCAACCGTTTACACGGAGCGTACACTGCCCAAACGGTTTAACTATTATGCTTATATAATAATATGCCCATCCGTGTATTGGGTTGCCGGAAAAAGTGAATATTACTCGATGATACGTTTTTTAGGATCTGGTTTTCTGTAAAATGGTGGCATTATTGGTTCAATGGCGTTATTTATAGCGATCCATGCAAGGTCAAACTGCCTCATCCCAACTATGTCAATATGAGAAAACTTGATCATCGAGTGCTAATTATTAATAAATGTCAAGGTAATGCTTTACTTCCCAATCTGTAACAGAAATTCGGTAACTGTCCCATTCCTTGTTTTTATTGAAAACATATTTTTCAAATATGTGATCACCAAGTGTCTCTTTGGAAATGGGATTTAAGATCATTTCATCAAGTGCCTCACGCAGGCAGGAAGGCAGAGATCCAATTTGTGCTTCATCTTTTTGCGCAGCGTCCATTGCAAAGATATCAATATCTGTTGAAGCGGCCGGTGTCAGTTTGTTTTTAATGCCGTCGAGGCCGGCATTGAGCATCATGGCAAATGCCAGATAAGGGTTACATGCCGGATCTGGACATCTTACTTCAACACGGGTACCAACTCCCCGGGATGCAGGAATTCTTAAAAGCGCACTTCTGTTGGAGGCGGACCAGGCAATGTACACTGGTGCTTCGTATCCAGCCACAAGCCGTTTGTAGGAGTTGACTAAGGGGTTGGTGATTGCACAAAAGCCCTTGGCATTTTTCATGATACCTGCAATGTACTGGTATGCCACTTCACTTAGCTGCAGGGGGCCGGATTCATCGGCAAATGCGTTGGTTCCATCCAGTTTGAAAAGGGACTGGTTGGTGTGCATGCCAGAGCCGTTGATGCCAAATATAGGTTTGGGCATGAAAGTGGCATGGAGACCATGTTTTTTTGCAATGGATTTTACCACCCATTTAAAGGTGAGGGTATTGTCAGCGCAGGTAAGGGCATCGGCATATTTGAAATTGATTTCATGCTGTCCTTCAGCCACTTCATGGTGGGAGGCTTCAATTTCAAAGCCCATTTTTTCCAGGGTTACAATGATTTCACGACGGCAATCAAGACCCGTATCTTCGGGATCAAGGCTGAAATAACCTGCATTGTCATCGGTTTGTGTGGTACTCTTACCATCGGCATCTAATTTAAATAGGAAGAATTCTGCTTCGGTACCCACGTTCATGGTGTAGCCCATCTCTTTGGCTTCTGCCAGAACCCGTTTCAGGTTGACACGGGGGCATCCAATAAAGGGCGTTCCATCTGATTTATAAACGTCGCAGATGATTCTGGCCGCAGAAACGCCGTCCTTATTTCTCCAGGGCAGTACACAGAAGGTGTCATAATCCGGTACCAGATACATATCTGATTCATGGATGCGGGCAAAACCGTCAATGGAAGAGCCATCAAACATGATTTTGCCATCCAGGGCCTTTTCGATTTGGCTTTTAGGGACAGCAACATTTTTCATAAAACCATTGATGTCACAGAACTGCATTCTAAAAAAATTAACGTTTTTTTCTTCAATAATTTTGAGGATGTCTTCCTTGATCATGATATTACTCCAATGTTTAAATGTTGTTGTGTTTAAAGTATTCTTAAAATTGTTGCTCTTTTAATATGCATTGAGTGTGCCAAATGATAAAAATAAATATAAGATATTGTTTTTAATAAATATATAGGTTAAAGATACAGTGGATTCAATTTGAAAAATGATTACATTATTGAATTTGTTGGGTCTATTAAAATTCAAAATTGTTATTTTATAGGGAAGAGCGGTCCGATTGATCCCAAAATGGTCGATGCTGGAACCAGACCCTAACCTGGACAAGCCAGAACCAAAAAGGGTTTCTTATTCTCTTACCAAAATAACACGAAAATAAGAGAAAATAATCTAAATCATGTTATTTTAGGGGGGATATCATCTGCCATGCCTTATAAACTTACATGGCTGTAAGACCAGCCACAACGAATATTAAAAATGATATCATGCCGTCCCCCCCCGACGGGCAATGGGCCCGGAACCGTAGACGGCCCAATTGGCCGGTTCCTATTCCCCATCGGGGGGGGGGGCTCTGCTGAGGCTACTTGGACACTTCATTTTCATATAAACATACATGGCTGTAACCACCAGCCACAACGAAAATTGAATCTCAAATCATTCCAGCATTTTGGACGGATTTTCTTATAAAAATATGGAGGCCCAATGGTGTCAGACTTTTTTTATTGGAGGCTGAAGCTTTTTTCAGGTTCTATTTTTTTAACAAGTTACAGTGCAAAAAAAATTTTCAACAAAAACGTCAATAACGCAAGTCTGACCCCTCCCCAGAGTGGCTGATGTTATGACCAAACCCTGATTTTAACTTTTAACAGAGAAGCCCCCTTGTGAGTCTTTGATTCAGGAGGGGAACATTCACCAGGTGATGATATATGAGTAAAAATAATGAAAAAAAAAGGACACCCGGAGTTCGAAAGATCCTTTTGAGGGGGGTATTCTGGAGAATTCTTTTTATTGAAGCGATTTTACTGATTTTTTCTCTTTTGTACAGGGCCATGACAGAGCAGGCCGATGCCATGGACCTCTTCTGGTACGGGGTGCGGATTGTTGGTTTGGTGGCTGTGATTATTGCTTTTATGATGATCAGCCTCAGGCGTTTTCTCACCCAGAGAATTATCTTTCCCCTGGAACAAATTGACCGTGCCAACAGGGCCTTACATCAGGAGATAGAATCCTTTCACCCCGTGCTGCTTCCGGGAAATACGCCCAGGGAAATTCAGCGCATTGTGTGGTCCAGGGATGAGATGTTAAAAAAAATATTAACTGTTTCCCATGAACGCTTAAATCTTATTGATTTTATACGAAAAACCTTTGGGAAGTACATCTCTTCCAAGGTGGTGGATGAAATCCTGGAATCCCCGGATGGCCTGAAAATTGGCGGAAGTAGAAAAAACGTTACCATACTCATGTCTGATTTGCGGGGGTTCACCTATCTGTCGGAAAAAAAAGATCCCCATGAAATGGTTCTTTATCTCAATCGATATCTGGAGAAAATGTCTGAAATTATTTTAAAATATGACGGCATTATTGATGAAATTATCGGGGATGCCATCCTTGCTGTGTTCGGAGCACCGGAAAGCCATGGCAATGATCCGGAACGTGCCGTGGCCTGTGCCATTGAGATGCAGAACAGTTTAAATATACTCAACCATGCCCTTGATTCCCAAGGGTTTCCCCCCATGGAAATGGGCATTGGTATCAACACCGGTGATGTGATTGTGGGCAACATTGGCTCCGAGCTGCGCATGAAATACGGCATTGTCGGTGCCACGGTGAATGAAGCCTCCCGCATAGAATCAAATACCATCGGGGGAGAAATCTTGATCGGAGAGATGACCCACACCCATGTGGAAGCTATTGTTACTGCCAGGCCTCCAAGAACCGTGATGATGAAGGGAATGAAAGCGCCCCTTGTTTTTTATGCGGTATCTGCCATTGCCGGTTCCTATGATGTTGCCCTTGACGTTGTTGCCGCCCCTGGGGAGGCCCTGATCATAAGGCTGCCCTTTCATTATTGGCAGATCGACGACAAAAAGATCAGTGAGGAGCCATTGATGGGGCATACGCTTTCCATAACAGACACCCGCATGGAGGCCATTCTTCTGCCGGAACCCGCTCTTTTTACAAATTTGAAACTCAGATTTCAATTTTGCAGAGAATTTCATTGTTTTAGTGATATCTATGCCAAAGTGATTGAAATCAGAGATTTTAACAATCATCGGGTGGTTCAGCTCGGTATCACCACCATGGCTCCTGAAGACAGGGATGTAATTCGGAAATGGGGGTAGAATTAAGAGAATTCCGGGGCACCATGGGCAGCTCTCAGGCTTGCGTTATTGACACTTTTATCTTTTTCCCCTTTAAATGAAAACCAGTCTCAAAAGCATGGCGCCTGATAAAAGCCTCAGCCTTCAATAACACAAGCCTTATTTCTGCAAGCGGCTCTTATGGCTTGCCATTTGATATTATTGTGGTAAAAGCCTTCTACAACGGTATGGCCAAAAAACGTGAGGACATTCACTTGTTTTCATTCTTTTGGAATCTTGCCGTGTTTATTGAAATTTTTACCATCGGTTCGACCATTTTTTTATAACAGACTGAATTTATTGATATAAAAAATAAAAAACAAAAAGTCCAAATAAAATTTTATTTAGATTACAGTATGTTATGATGGCTATCGAACCGAGGGTTTTTATGTGGTAGTTATTCGGTTAGCCAGAAAAATAAAGTTTTTTTTGTTACGACATTTTTGGTTGATATCGTCAGTACTTTTTAAAACAGGGAATATAAAACATGATCCTTTATGGAAAGGGGATAGACCCAATGCAACTTTTTCTCCAAAAAAATATAACCCTTAAGGGGGGTGTTCTCATATACGCTGTGGCGTTGCTGATGTTTTTCATATTATTTGAGCCGGGCATGGCCAATGCCCGTGATATTTCATTTGTCAATGATATTGGAATGGAATTTGTTCTTGTAAAACCAGGGTTTTACATCATGGGTAGCCCCGTGGATGAACCCCATCGAAGCACCAATGAACCCCAGCATCGGGTGGAGGTAAAAAAAGCCTTTTATATGCAGGCAACGGAAGTCACGCAGAAGCAATGGCACAGTATCATGCCCAAAAAGAGTTTTTGGTCCCGTAAAGAGGCGGATGATATGCCCGTGACCCGGGTCTCCTATTATAATTGCGGTCGGTTCCTGGGAAAATTGAGCCGCAAGACCAATCGAACCTATCGTCTGCCCACCGAAGAGGAATGGGAATATGTCTGCCGGGCGGGGACCATCACAGCCTACAGTTTTGGAGATAAGATTGACTGTAAAAGGGCCATGTTTGCAAATAATAGCTTAAAATGTAAATACTGTATCCAGGAGTCTGAATCCCGAGGCTTTAAACTGGATTTACCAGCTCCGGTGAAGAGCTATCCCCCCAACCCCTGGGGTTTTTACGATATGCATGGCAATGTATGGGAATGGGTCGCAGATGCATACCATGGATATCTGGCCCTGGATGACGGACACCTGCCCGGTGAAGAAAGATCCTCGGATACCCGGATCAAACGGGGGGGCAGTTGGTTCATGTATGGGTATTCCTGCCGCAGCGCCAACAGGGCCTGGGCCCATCCCGGTGGAAAATTTAAAACCACGGGGTTTCGGGTGGTGCTTGAGGTTGCCAAATGAGCAAAAAATTCCTTAATATTTTTAAGGTATATGAAGATGAAATTGCCATTCTGCTCTGGACGGTGGCCCTTTTGTTCATCATTCGAAGTGCTGGAACCCTGCTGAACAATTTTGCTGAAACTGCTTTTTTAAAACGCTATGGCGTGGAGTATCTGCCGGTGGTGAACATGATCAATGCCGTGGTCACCTTTTTTCTCACGGGGATTCTGACGGCATTCACCGGTCGTATGACGGCCACTCGGTTACTCGCCTGGGTGTTTATCCTCTGTGGTATCAGTATCACGGTTATGCGCCTGGCCATTCCTCTGGGATATGAAATTATCTATCCCATTCTGTTTATGATGAAAAGCCAGTTTGAGATGCTCCAGGCCCTGATGTTCTGGAATCTGGCCAATGACCTCTTTAATACCCGTCAGTCCCAACGGCTTTTTCCCCTGGTCACCGCCGGTGGGGTGGTGGGCATGATCCTGGGAAGTTTTCTCACGCCCTGGGTGGCCTCTGTGTTTCGCATGGATAACCTGCTCTATGTCTACCTGGCCCTGACACTGGCAGGGGCACTGCTGGTAAATGCCATGACTTCCCGGTTTCCCACCCTGGTGTTCACTGATCAGAAAACCGGTGCCTCCAAGGGCCGCACCCCCATGATTGAGGAATTTAAGCGGGTGGTTCCCCTGTTAAAAGAATCCACCCTGTTTAAAATTGTGCTGGTGCTGACATTCATGCCCAATGTGGTGATTCCCATTATGAATTATCAGTTCAACTATGCCATTGATAACCAGTTTGCCAGTGAAGCCAGCATGATTCATTTTTTTGGTTATTTCCGGGGTTTTTTGAACATTATCAGCCTTTTTATCCTGCTGTTTGTGGGGAGAATTTATGGGCGATGGGGAATCTCTGTGGCCTTGATGTTTCACCCCTTTAATTATGCCATTGCTCTGCTGGGGTTTTTGTTTCGATTTGATATTTTTTCTGCCATGTATGCCAGGATGTCCACCAATGTCATTCGTACCACCATTAATGTGCCTTCCAATGCCATTTTAATGGGTTTGTTTCCCGATTCCTATCGTGCCATGATTCGTCCCTTTTTACGGGGAACTGTGGTAAGAATTGCCCTTTTCATGGGATCTGGCTTGATTCTTATCTCCACACATTATTTCCATCCCCGTTACCTGAGCCTGGTGGCGTTACCCTTTGTCATTGCCTGGGCTGCCGCTCCCTTTGTGCTGAAATCAACATACACACGGATACTGATGGATTTGATGAAAACCGATATGTTTGAGCTCAAGCAGTTTGATGGCCGCCAGCTTGCCCAGATATTCAAAGGAGGTAAAATCCAGGAGACCCTGGTAAACGCCTTTTTAAAAGCAGATGGTAAAAACGCCGTGTGGTATGCCACCTTGCTGAAATATTTTGGCATAGATGATTTTGACCGATTGATACTGGAAAAATTGCCATCCCAGGATGATTCAGTGACAATATCCCTTGTAAATATACTCTCCCAGGGCTTGGAAAAAGACGACATGCGAAAACTTCTGGCTCTGGCCCATCCGGAGAAACCTGAGATTTCCATTGTTGCATTCAGCCATCTCATCCAATGCCAGAATAATTGCCGGATAGAGGCTCTTAAGAAAGTGTCCATGGAGGTGTATCTGAAAGATGCAGATTCCGGGGTTCGGGGGCATGCCTTGGCCTGTCTGTGGCCAAAAGACCCGGAAAAATGTGCCACCCTTCTCAACTCATGGCTTATATCATCCCGTGATGAGGATCAAAAGGCCGGGGCCATCTGTGCGGGATTTGTGGGGGATGATGGGGTGATACCGGTGCTGCTGAACCTTTTGTATGCGACCCCTTCACCGGATCTCATTGCCAATCTTCTGGTGGCTCTGTCCCAGCTTGGAACAGAAGATATCAATGATCTTCTTTTTCCCTATCTGACCAACGCGGACAAAAAAATTAGAAAGGCTGCCATCACTGCCCTGGATATTGACAGTGAAACGGCCTTTCGCCATGGACTCCAACGGGTGGGGGACAGTGATGAATCCATCCGGGAACTGGCCCGTACACGAATCCGTGAAGCAGGATATCAGAACAACCGTATTGTGGTGGAATCCCTTGCCATACCTGACCGTCGACTGCGCAAAGGGCTTTTTGAACTGCTGGAACATCTGGATATAAAGGATGGGGACGTTTATCATTTTGCCAGGAAAGGTCTTGAAAGTTGTTATCTTTATCTTGCCATGGGGCTTAATGTGGCGTCCTTAGCATCCACCCCTGTGAGAGAGCTGGTCAAGACCCATCTGTTCCAGAAAAAAGAATTGATCCTGGAAAATGTCATCCGGGTGTTGGTTATCCATGATGAAACAGGTCGTATGAAAACTGCTTGGAAGGGAATCTTTTCTTTGGACAAGAAACACAATGCCAATGCCATTGAATTGTTGGGAGATCTTCTGGATCGACGGTTATTTGATATCATGCGGCCTCTTTTGGAGAGCCCCACACCTGCCGTTGCCGTGATGGAGGGACGTTTTTTTGTAACTATTCCTAAGTTTGATACAAAGGGGATGGATGTATACAATCGCCTGGTATTATCCGAGGACTGGGTGGATGTGGTCATGGGGCTTGATTTAAGCCTGGATGATCCCGGGCTTCTGGAGCCGGAGGAGTTCTGGGAGACCCATGATGCCTTTACATCACACCACATCATAAAGGAAATTGAAATGATTAAACACAAGAAAGCCACTGATATTAAGGGCGAAGAAGAGAGCTCTAAACAAGAAATTTCCCTTGGTGAAAAAATTATGCTTTTGCGGGAAATAGATATTTTTTCAGATCTTAAAGTGGCTGAACTTGCCGCCATTGCCGCAGTAACAGAGGAGGTATCCTACCCGCCAGCCCAGCAAATTTTTAAGCAGGAGGATGTGGGTGAGACGGTATTCATGGTCATTTCTGGCCTTGTGGAGGTGGTACGGGAATTGTCCCCGGAAGATCGTGTTGTCCTGGATACCATCAGCCGGGGAGGGGCCTTTGGAGAGATGGCCCTTTTGGACGATTCTCCCCGGTCGGCAACCATCCAGACCGTGGAGACGTCCCGGTTTCTCACTCTTCATAAACAGGCTTTCAACGAAACCGTGATGGAGTATCCCCGGATTGCATTGCAGATTTGCTCCATACTCAGCCAGCGCATCCGGCATCTGCACGGTAAAATTGATCAGTAAAAAAGGTCAGCAAACCCATTCAGATCCAGAAGGTTATTGTTGAATAACTGTCATGGATAGAAGGTTGATTATGAACCATCTATTTCACATTTGTCATTGAGATGAACCCGGATAAAGTAAATTCCAAGGGATTTTTGAGAGCTTAAACATTTCCTTTTTGCAGCAGTTTTTCAATGGTGTTCACCAGATCCATCCGCCCTTGTTTTCTTAATAAGGGTAGCACTGCCTGATAATAGGGGGGCCGTTTCCGGATGGTGATGTCATATTTGGCGATCATATCCGGGGTGACATCATTTTCCACAAAGGCAGCTGTTTTGTCAAGGGCTCCGATGGCCAGAAGTTCAATCATGGTGCGCACACACTTTTCACACACCCCGCAGTTCAGCCGATCCGGCACATTGGCAAGGCACACCCTGAAATTATTTAGCGCCACTTCCCAGCCTGCCACAATTTTTATTTTATCCAGCCGGGATTGATCATGATCCCGGTGGCGGATGCGCATGTCATGGCTGGAATACTCCGGATCCCTTAATGGGTGTGAGGCATTGGGGTGGAGATAGGAAACATCATAGCAAGAACCGATGTACACCATGTGCAAAACCTTGGCAAAGGCGTGGGAGATGGATGCCAGCACAGCCCCGAAAAAATTTTCCAGCCACAGCACCCGGTTGTCGCATAGATGCCGGATGTTGGTGTACACCGGAATCAGCTCAACGTCTGCTGCATCGGTGATACGGGTGATGGCGGTTACGGCCCGATCGTACACATGGTATTTCATGCCCCGCTCCACCACGCCGCCAATGTCAAACCCATGGATGAAAAGCCCCTCTTTGATGGAGCCCGGGTGGGAGGCGGGATATCGCAATCGGTTGAGCCGCAGGGCTGCAAGGGAATCCATCCCCCCGGACATGACCATGCCAGCGTGTCTGCTGTCAGAAAACAGGGCATGATCCAATACACCGGTTTCAAGTTTCAGCGGGGTGTAATTTCCCTGGGTCCACACCTGGGTGATGGCCATGGCAATGTCAAGACCTTCCAGCAGGGTGGGGCAGATTTTTTCATCCATTTTAATTCTTTTTTCATGGAAATGCATGGCCGGGATGAGGCACCCCACCAGAAAGGCGTGGGGATTTAAAGACAGCTTGTCCCCTGTGGTATGGGGGGTTTTGATGAAAATTGTTTTTTCCGGTTGATTGCTCTCCTCAAATTGTACCCTGGCACTGATTTGGGTGAACGTCTCGTCTTTTGTCTGGCTTAATTGGGATATAATCATTGTTGACCTTTTGTTTCATATAAATGGGCATATCCTGACGAACATAACGAATATTGGGTCGTAGACGCGGAGCCAAATGGTATCATGCCGCCCCCCCCCGACGGGCAATGGGCCCGGCCGGAACCGTAGACGGCACAATTGGCCGGTTCCTATTACCCATCGGGGGGGGCTCTGCTGAGGTTGCCCGGAAGTTTTATTTTCTTATAAAAAAATGCTATTAATGATGCCGTGGAAATGGGAATGCATCCAAGCTGTTAAGAATTGACACACAAGAGTACATAATCAATAATTTTTTCGGCAACGTCAACCCCTGTAACTTCTTCAAGCCCCCTGAAGCAGGGGGAGTAATTCACCTCCATGATATAAGGTGTGCCGTTCTCTGCCACAATCAGATCCACACCGGCAATGTCTAAATGACATGCCCCGGCAGCTTTGATGGCCATTTCTTCCCATTCCCGGGGTAGCTCAATGGCCCGGGCTTTACCATCCAGGTGAAAATTACTTCTAAATTCGCCCTTTTTAGGGGTTAGGCTCATGGCCCCAACCACCTGTTGCCCTATCACAAAAATGCGAAGATCCCTCCGATTATCCGGTGGGATAAATCGCTGCACCACCGCTCCTTTTTTTCCTTCTAATAATTTGTCGCATAGAGGCGCTATTTCATGGTGTGTTCTGACCATGGCGACCCCGTCTCCCCCCATACCGTCCATGCGCTTGATAATCACTGGATAACCGCCCAAACTTTCAACGGCCCGGTGAAAGCCTTCTTCTGCCGTGATGAAAAAGGTGTCCGGCACCGGCAATCCTGCGGCGGTCAGGGTTTGAAGGGTTATGTACTGATTTCTGGCAATGGTGATGCCTTCAAGCCCATTTATCAGGGGGATGCCAAGGTGCATGAACTGCCGGAGCAGTGCCAGGCCATAATCCCCCATGGGCGATCCCTGGCGGGGCAACACCACATCCAGGGTCTGGGGAAGGTCTTTAATGGAATAGTGAAACTGGCCCCGTTGAATGCCGGACAACATCTGGTAAGGATTGATCACAGTGGTGTGACATCCCCTTTTTTTTGCCGCCTGGGTGAGCCGCATGGTGGGATGAAATGAAAAATCATTGACAGTTATAATACCGATGTTCATATGTTTGATTTTCTCCTCTATCCTTGAATCATGGATTCCGGCATCCAGATGCCTGCTGATTTCCCCATTTGTTCACTGTAATAGGTAACCACCTTACGAGTTTTGTTACGAATGGCAATTTTCTGGGTGGCGGTGTTGTCCTCGCTGATGATGGAAAAAATTTTGTGATCCTCAGCCCGGGCCGTCAATCCTTCCAGAAGTTTTGCTCCCACCCCCAGTGCCCGGTATTCCGGACGCACCGAGGTGTATCCCCGTTCCAGAAAATGAGTAAAATCCATGCCAGATATTTTATTGATCCGTTCAATAAAAGGCTTTCGAGGGCGTTTCAGGCTGGAGTTCCCCACAATAACACCGTTTTCCATGGCATAGGCAATGAGAAAGGCCCGTTCCAGGTTGTATCGAACCCATTTTGTGGCAACAGACCCACCTGCCTCCACCATGTTGCAGATTTCATCCAGATATCCCGGTGGCAGGTTCCCGGGTTTTTCAAAATAAAAGGTGATTTCACGGCCCAGCGAAAAGACAGCGCCGGTTATCATGTCCACCCGCATGGGAAAGAGTTCCTTCCGGGTATACTGGTTAAGGTACAACAGCACATGGGCAGGATTGTTCAGGGCCTGCCACAGGGGAATTCCTGGCAGTTTTTCAAGACTGCTGTAGGGTATTTCCATGGGAGAAAAGGTCATATCATAAGAAATGCCCGCTTTTTTTTCTACCCGGGGCTGTGCTGTCATTTCATGGGAGTGGGCAATATTGGGGTTGGAAAAGACAAAGGAGAAAAAGTCATTTCCTTTTGAGGATTTTTTTACGGTCCCAAGGATAAAATGATTCCAGATTCCCTTTCTGGAAATTTGCCACAGGGGTCGGGTATCCAGTCCGTCTTCCGGGTGGGGAACCTGCCATTGGATCAGACGAAGGTTTGAAAGGGTGAAAAAAATTTCTGGAAGTTCAAAGGTTTTTTGTTCCCCCATAACCACCCGGGTAATGCCCATGGTGATATCTCTTTCCAGATTGATTGTTTCCAACACCTGGAACAGGATCTCATCATTTTGAAAAGGGATGTCAAAGAGTACTGCATCGGCCCGTACGGCATCAATTTCCTGGATCACACGTCTGATAAAAGAAGCGATGTCCTGGGGAAGAGTGGTTTTATCTGGGCAGCTCAGTGTGTGGGATGGACTGCTGGTGGGTATCCCCAAGTTATTTTGGGGGGAATCAGGGGGAATATGGATATAATCAAGACGGATATCATGGGAGATGACAGTCATCCATGCCTTTGGCAGGGGAAGGGTGGACTGGAATTTTTGCTGTGATGGATCAATCCCATGGAGCTGCTGCGAATGGATCAATAAAATATTTTTTTTTATATGTTTCATGATATGAGTATGCTACTTTATTCTCTGTTGATTTTCAATATTTGTTGTGTCCGTCGGAACATGACCGTTATTCAAATTTTGGGTTAAACGCCACTTAACCTCAAAAATTGATTTTTTAGGCCCAGTAAATACAGCAAGTTTATATGAAAATGAAGTGTCCAAGCACCCTCAGCAGAGCCCCCTCCGATGGGTAATAGGAACCGGCCAATTGGGCTGTCTAACAGTCCCGGGCCGGGCCCATTGCCCGTCGGAGGGGGCGGCATGA